>UMHQ01023510.1_pt1 | contig 80798 bp, 73 predicted proteins | sample 1965531 | NCBI WGS metagenome assembly UMHQ01 (sample SAMEA4836098, study PRJEB28245) | human gut metagenome | biome: gut microbiome; material: fecal sample | place: Denmark | collected 2008 | reverse complement strand
AAGGTCAAAGGCGGCACCATGATCCTCCTGGTCGACAAGATCGAAAAAAGCTTCGGCGCGCGCGTCCTCTTTAGTGGCGCGTCCTTCCAGATCAACCCCGGCGAACGCTTTGCGCTCGTGGGACCCAACGGCGCCGGCAAAACCACCATGCTCAAAATCATCATGGGCATCGACAGCCCCGACGCCGGCCAGGTCCAGTACGCCAAGGACTGCCAGGTGGGCTACCTAGAGCAGGAAACCAACCTGGAGCACAAGGACACCACCATCCTCGCCGAGGTCATGGCCGCCGCCAAGGAAATCCGCCGCATGGGCGAGCGCGCCAACGAGCTGCAGGCCCAGATCACCGAGCTCTCCGAGCAGGGCAAGGACGTCGATGCATTCCTTAACGAATACGGCCAGGTCCAGGACCGCTTTGAGCACCTGGGCGGCTACGAGCTCGAGAGCAACGCGCGCAAAATCCTGTCCGGCCTGGGTTTCAAAGTCACCGACTTTGAGCGCCCGTGCTCCGAGTTCTCGGGCGGCTGGCAGATGCGCATCGCACTGGCAAAGCTCTTCCTGCGCCATCCCGACCTGCTGCTTCTTGACGAGCCAACCAACCACCTGGACCTCGAAAGCGTTCAGTGGTTGCGCGGCTTTATCGCGAACTACGACGGCGCCGTCCTCATCGTCAGCCACGACCGCGCCTTCATGGACGCCTGCGTCGACCACGTCGCCGCCCTCGAAAACCGCCGCGTGACCACCTACACCGGCAACTACAGCAGCTACCTTAAGCAGCGCGAGGACAACCTGGAGCAGATGCGCGCCAAGCGTGCTGCCCAGGAGCGCGATATCGCCCACATGCAGGTCTTCGTCGACAAGTTCCGCTACAAGCCCACCAAGGCCGCCCAGGCCCAGGAGCGCATCCGCAAGATCGAGCAAATCAAAAAGGAGCTCGTCATCCTGCCCGAGGGCCACAAGCACATCGACTTTAAGTTCCCCGATCCGCCTCGCTCCGGCGACATGGTAGTTGGCCTGGAGGGCGTATCCAAGTCCTACGGCGAAAAGCACATCTACAGTGATATCGATCTCAAGCTCTACCGCGGCGAGCATGTGGCGCTCGTCGGCCCCAACGGCGCCGGCAAGTCCACCCTCATGAAGATCATCGCCGGCCTGGAGCCGCCTACCACCGGCACCCGCGACCTGGGCACCAACGTGGGTGTGGCCTACTATGCCCAGCACGCGCTCGAAGGCATGACCGAGTCCAACACCGTCCTGCAAGAGATCGACACCGTCACGCCCAAGTGGACCGTTCCGCAGCAGCGCAGCCTGCTGGGCGCCTTCCTGTTTAGCGACAACGACGCAATCGAAAAGCAGGTACGCGTTCTCTCCGGCGGCGAAAAGGCTCGTCTGGCCCTGGCCAAGATGCTCGTGGCCCCCGAGGCGCTCCTGTGCCTGGACGAGCCCACCAACCACCTGGACATCGACTCGGTGGATATGCTCGAGAACGCCCTGCAAAACTTCCCCGGCACCATCGTGCTTATCAGCCACGACGAGCACCTGGTGCGGGCCGTGGCCAACCGCGTGATCGATATCCGTGACGGCAAGGTCACGGTATACGACGGTGACTACGACTACTACCTCTACAAGCGCGAGGACCTCGCAGCCCGCGCCGCCGCCGAGGCGGCAGGGGAGAGCGCGCCGGCGGCGGCTAAGTCCACCAAAGCCAGCGCCGCCCAGGCCGACACCCTCGTCGCAGCTCCTAAGCCGGCCGAGGGCAAAAAGACCAAGGAGCAAAAACGCGCCGAGGCCCAGGCCCGCGCCGCGCTCAACAAAAAGCTCAAGGGCGTACGCAACCAGCTCAAAAAGATCGAGGCCGAGCTCGACAAAAAGCGTGCCCGCTATGACGAGCTTATGGAATTGATGGCAAGCGAAGAGCTTTATGCCGATCAGGACAAGTTCAACGCCGCGCTGGGGGAATATAACGGCCTTAAGCAAGAGCTGCCCAAGCTCGAGGACGAATGGCTGGAGCTTTCCACCCAGATCGAAGAGGAGACCGCGCGTGAACTCTCGTAAGGCCGCTGCCGTGGCGATGAGCATCATCGCCATCGCTTGTCGCACCTGCGGCATCTTTATGAGCGCGATGACCGTGCTGCTGTGCTTTAGCGGCCTCACCGCTAAGCTGCAAATCGTGGGCTTTGTCGTTGAGCTTTCGCGCGCCCTGCCTAGCGCCATTGCCGGCTACGGCGTCATTACATCGCCTTTTGGCGGTGTGTTCCGCCTGGATTACGCCATTGTGGCCGTCATTTTGTTTGTGGCCGACTACCTGCTCACGCGCGCCTCGCGCCGCGTCCGCTAGGGGAGTGCAATGTCCAACAGCTACCTGATGAACCTACTCGCCAGCGCCGTCGCCGTCATCGTGGGCATCGTCATCCACGAGAGCGCGCACGCCGCCGCAGCCTGGGCGCTCGGCGATAAGACGGCGCGTTCACGCGGCCGCGTTTCGCTCAACCCGCTCAACCACATCGACCCGTTTGGCACCGTCCTCCTGCCGCTGCTGATGCTCGCCGCCGGCGGCCCGGTGTTCGCCTTTGCCAAGCCCGTGCCCGTCTACCTCAACAACCTCAAGCATCCCAAGCGCGACGAGGTCCTGGTGAGTGCGGCCGGCCCTGCATCGAACATCGCACTCGCGTGTCTCGCGGCCGCCCTTATGCACGCAACGTACAGCAACCTCTATACCAGCATGTCCTTTGCCGTGGCGTCCCAAATCATGAACTTCGGCGCCACCTTTATCGTGGTCAACCTGTCGCTCGCGTTCTTTAACCTCATCCCGATCCTGCCGCTCGACGGCTCGTCGATCATCGTACCGTTCCTCAAGGGCAAGGCGCTCGCCAACTACTATCGCCTGCAGCAATACGCCATGCCGATCCTTATCATCGTGCTGTACTTGCTGCCCATGTGGACCGGCATCGACGTAATCGGCCGCTATTTCGACGTTACCGTGTATCCGCTGGCGGAGCAGCTGCTCAACTTCGCAATCGCCGGCATCTAGGGTAAACTTACAGGTCGACCGTGCAAAACGGTTGCAACATGCATCCAAACCGCGCCGCGAAGGCGCCGTCAAAGGAGGTCGAAAATGTCGTATCGCGTGTCGACGCAGGTCTACAGCGGACCGTTCGACCTGCTGCTGCAGCTGGTAACCCGCCAAAAAGTTGATATCGGCGCCATCTCGATCAGCGAGGTGGCCGAGCAATACCTTGCCGAGGCCGAGCGCATCGAGGCGCTGGACCTGGACGTGGCGAGCGATTTTTTGCTGGTCGCGGCCACCCTTTTGGACATTAAAGCTGCCTCGCTGGTGCCGCAGGAGGCCCCCAGCAAATCCGTCGACGACGAGGAGGATGACGAAGACCTCGAGGAGCTCAGCGCCCTCGACGGCGACGCCCTGCGCGAGGTCTTGATCCAGCGCCTGATCGCCTACAAGCAGTTTAAGGGTGCGGCGGCCGCTCTCGGTGCGCGCATGAAGGCCGAGAGCCGCATGCATCCGCGCGTTGCCGGCCCCGATCCCGAGTTTTTGGGCCTTATGCCCGACTACCTGGCCGGCATTACCCTGCGCGGCCTGGCCGTCATCTGCGCCGACCTGGACGGCAAGCGCCAGACCTTCCTGCTGGAGGCCGAGCACGTGGCACCGCATCGCGTACCGCTCGACCTGACGGTGGCCTCGGTCGATCGCTTTACCATGGCGCACCAAACCTGCACCTTCCGCGAGCTGTTGGACGGCGACGCCACCACCGAGCAGCTCGTCGTCACCTTCCTGGCTATGCTCGAGCTCGCCAAGCGCGGCTCGCTCACGCTGAGCCAGGACGAGATTTTTGGAACCATTCAAATCAACCGCGTCGAGGGCGCCGAGGCCTATGTGCCCGGCGAGGGCCCCGAGCTCACCGAATAGGAGCCGCAACCATGTCAACCCTTTCCACGCTGGAGGCAAACAGCCTCAAAGGCGCCCTCGAGGCGCTGCTGCTGGTGTCGAGCGACCCTGTGAGCGCACCCGCGCTGGCAGGTGCGCTGGATATCGCCCCGGGCGAGTGCGCGTCGCTTTTGGCCGAGCTCAAGGTTGAGTACGAGGAGGCCAACCGCGGTTTTCAGCTGCGCGAGGTCGCCGGTGGCTGGCGCCTGTTTACGCACCCCGCCTACCACGACGTGGTCGAAGCCTACGTGCTGAGCTGGGACACGCAAAAGCTGTCGCAGGCGGCCCTCGAGACCCTGGCCGTCATCGCCTACCACCAGCCCGTTACGCGCGAGGTGGTCAAGGGCATCCGCGGCGTCAACTCCGACGGCGTCATCGCGTCGCTCGTGGATAAGGGCCTGGTGCGAGAGCTCGGCCGCGACCCCGAGCGCGGTCAGGCCATCATCTACGGCACGACCAACGCCTTCTTGGAAAAGTTCGGCCTGCGCTCCACCCGCGACCTGCCCGATCTGGAGCAGTTTGCCCCCGACGAGCAGTCACGCCAGTTTATCCGCGAGCGCCTGAGCGGTCGCAGCATTCAGTCCACGCTCGAGGAGCAGGCCGAGGACCTGGACGAAGAGCGCGAACTGATCGACACCGATGTTGAGGACGCCGATGACGCAGAGCTTCTGCCCACCGGCGATACCTCGGAGGACATGCATGACGAGGATTAACGAAGCAGAGGAGACACGCATCGCAAGCGCCACGGACGCTACGGCGCCCACAGGTGACGCCCAGCCCGTCTACCCGCACACCATGCGCCTGCAGCGCTTTTTGGCGCGCGCGGGCGTGGCGAGCCGCCGCGGCTCGGAGGACCTGATGACCGCCGGCCGCGTGACCGTCAACGGCCAGGTCGCGACCGAGCTGGGCACCAAGGTCGACGTCGACCGCGACCACATCGAGGTCGACGGCATGCCCGTCAAGCTCAACCATGGCGCCGTGTACCTGATGCTCTACAAGCCGACCGGTTACCTCACCACCATGAGCGATCCGCAGGAGCGCCCTTGCGTGGCCGACCTGGTCCCGCGCGACCGCTTTCCGGGGCTCTTCCCGGTGGGTCGCCTGGACCGCGACACCACGGGCCTTTTGCTCTTTACCACCGACGGCGACCTGTCGCAGGATCTGCTGCACCCCAGCAAACACGTCTACAAGACCTATCAGGCGCTGGTGGACGGCCACCTGACCGATCGCGATCTGGAACCACTCCGTCGCGGCATCGAGCTCGACGACGGCCTGTGCCAGCCGGCGATCTGCCGCGTCATTTATGCGCGCGAGGCCGAGGCGGTGGCCCCGCAAGGCGTCAAGCCCGGCACCACTGCCGTAGAGGTCATCATCCGCGAGGGGCGCAAGAACCAGGTCAAGCGCATGCTGAGCAAGATACACCACCCGGTGATCCGCCTGCACCGCTGCAACTTTGCCGGCCTGGAGCTCAAGGACGTGGCCAAGGGCTCGTGGCGCGAGCTCACCGACCGCGAGGTGCAGATCCTCAAGGCCGGCGGCATCCTGCCCAAGCAGGCCAGCTCCAAGCGCGCCACCGCATCCGCGACTAACACCGCCAGCCGCAGCCGCCACCACGGCAGTCACGGCTCCGCGCCCAAGCGCAACACCTACCGCGAGCGTTACACGAGCTAGGCAACCCGCCAAGCCACAGCGCCCGCGTCCCATACCAGCACGTCAACCACCGAAAGGAAGCATTGCATGATCGTCGCCATCGACGGCCCCGCCGGTTCCGGCAAGTCCACCATCGCCAAGGAGATTGCCCGCCAGCTGGGCTTTAACAAGCTCGACACGGGCGCCATGTATCGCGCCGTCACCTTCGCCGCGCTCGACCGCGGCATCGATCTGGACGACGAGGCGGCCATCGACGCCCTCGTTAAGCAGATCGAGATCCGCTTTACCAACGGCACCGGCGAGGACACGCGCCTGACCATCGACGGCCAGGACGCCTCGGCTGCCATTCGCACCCCGCAGGTGGACGCCAACGTGTCCAAGGTCTCGGCCTACCCGGGCGTGCGCGCCGCCATGCTCATCCACCAGCGCCGCGCCGCCGAGGACCGCGACATCGTCGCCGAGGGTCGCGATATCGGCACCGTCGTATTCCCCAACGCGCAGGTCAAGGTGTTCTTGACTGCCGACCCTCGTGAGCGCGCCCGCCGCCGCGTGCTGCAGCGCCACCAAAACGACGCCCAGCCGCTTACTGCTGAGCAGCTCGAAGCCGAGGTCGACGAGACCCTCGACGCCCTCAAACAGCGCGACAAGCTCGACAGCAGCCGCGAGGTCGCGCCGCTCGTGCCCGCCGAGGACGCCGTGCACGTCGACTCCACCGCCCACACCATCGACGAGGTCGTCCGCATTATCGAGGACCTCATCAACCAAAGGAGGTAGCCCATGCGCCTGTTTAAGCAGACGCCCGAGGATTACTACAACGCCCCCTACGCCGAGTTCCCGGTACTCATCCGCGGCACCGTCGTCGTGGTCATGGGCATCCTGTGGGTCTTCTCCAAGCTTATGTGGCGCTGGAAGGTCGAGGATGCCGACCTGCTGTTTGAGCGCCAGGAAGGCCGCGGCAGCGTAGTCATCTGCAACCACACCTCGATGGCCGAACTCTTGGCCGTGGAGACGGCGCTGTTCTTTGGCGGCCGCCGCATCCGCCCCATCTTTAAGTCCGAGTTTGCCAAGACCAAGATTGTGCGCTGGGCCTTTAGCCGCGTGGGTGGCATTCCCGTCGAGCGCGGCACCGCCGACATGAAGTGTCTGCGTGCCGCCCAGCATGCACTGCAGCGCGGCGAGGACGTCCTGATCTTCCCCGAGGGCACGCGCATCCGCTCGCGTGAGATCAAGCCCGAGGTCCACGGCGGCTTTGCGCTCATCGCCCAGATGGGCAAGGCGCCCGTCAACCCGCTCGCCATCTGCGGCTGGTCTGATATTACGCCTGCGGGCAAAAAGCTCATGCGCCCCAAAAAGTGCTGGATTCGCGCCGGCAAGGCCATCTCTCTATCCGACGCACCGGCCAAGCTCAAGCGCAAGGAGCGCCTGGCATGGTTTGAGTCCGAGGCCATGAGCCGCGTATACGCCATGCGCGACGACCTGTGTGCCGAGCACCCGGGCAGGTTCTAGTCATGGGTGAGAACGTCATGAATACCGCCGCGACCGCCGCTGAGGGGGTCGTCCCCACCATCGAAATCGCCGCCCACGCCGGCACCTGCTACGGCGTGCAGCGCGCACTCGATATGGCACTGGCCGCCGCCCCGCAGGCGGGGGAGAGCACTCAGGTCCACACGCTGGGCCCGCTCATCCATAACCCCATCGTGGTACGCGAGCTCGCCGAGGCAGGTGTTGTTCTGGCAGACACCTTGGACGACGCCGCATCGGGCACCGTGATTATCCGCGCTCACGGTGTGGTGCCGCAGGTCATCGACGCCGCTCGCGGGCGTGGCCTTACCGTGGTCGATGCAACCTGCCCCTACGTCAAGAAGGTCCATGTGGCGGCCGAGCGCCTGGTGCGCGAGGGCTACCGTGTGATCGTCGTGGGCGAGCCGGGCCACCCCGAGGTTGAGGGCATCCTGGGTCACGCCGGCGATGACGCGCAGGTCGTGAGTTGCGCCGCCGATGCCGACGCACTGCTGCTCAAGGGCAAGGTGGGCCTGGTTGTGCAGACCACCCAAACCGCGCAGAACCTGGCCGAGGTTGTGGCCTCCATCACCCCACGCGTGCAGGAACTGCGCGTGATCAACACCATCTGCGCAGCCACGAGCGAGCGACAGCAGGCGGCGGCATCCCTCGCCAGCCGTTGCGACTGCATGGTCGTGGTGGGCGGAAAGAACTCGGGCAACACCCGCCGCTTGGCACAGATCTGCGCCGACGTCTGCGAGCGCACACATCACATCGAGGAAGCTTCCGAGATCGAGGCCGCGTGGTTTGCCAACGCGCGCCACATTGGCATCACCGCCGGAGCCTCCACCCCGCAAGAACACATCGAACGCGCCGTCGAGCGCATCAAGGAGCTTTGCCGTTAATCATGGACCAGACCGTACCCGCATACGCCGCCGAGGTGGCCGATTACGGGCGCAGCCGCGACCCCGAGCCGGGTGATGGCGCGCTCGTTAAGAACGTGCGTCCCGAATCGCCCGCATGGGATGTGGGTATCGTGCCGGGCATGCGCGTGCTCACGGTCAACGGCGAGCAACTCACCGACATGATCGTCTGGCTTTGGGAAGCAGACGACGATACCGTCGAGCTGGAGGTATTCGATCCGCGCGACGGCACTGTCACCCCCGTGGAGCTCGACCGTTTTCCCGGCGAGGACTGGGGCCTTGAGTTCGACGGCCCCATCTTTGACGGCATGCGCACCTGCGTCAACGCCTGCGTGTTCTGCTTTATGTCCATGCTGCCCAAGGGCGGTCGCTCCACGCTCTACATCCGCGACGACGATTATCGCCTGAGCTTTTTGCAGGGCAACTTTGTCACGCTCACGAACCTCACCGACGAAGATGTTCAAAACGTCATCCAGCGCAACATGAGCCCCATGAACGTGTCGGTCCACGCCGTGAGCCCCGACGTCCGCCGCCGCATGATGGGCCGCAACGCCCAGCGCGGCATGGACGTGCTCGAGACCATCATGGCCGCCGGCATCGAGATCCACGCGCAGATCGTTTTGTGCCCCGGCATGAACGACGGCGAGGAGCTGGAAAAGACCCTGCGCTTTTGCGAGGAGCACGAGCAAATCACCAGCCTGGGCATTGTGCCGCTCGGTTTTACCAAGCATCAGAACCGTTTTAGCTGGTCCTACAGCGACAAACCCGAGCTCGCACGCGAGACTATCGCCATGATCCGGCCCTTCCAGGATCGCGCGTACGAGCGCTTTGGCCGCCACACGTTCCAGATGAGCGACGAGTTCTATCTGGACGCCGGCATCGAGCCGCCCGAGGCGGACTTTTACGACGGTTACCCGCAGTACTACGACGGCATCGGCATGATCCGCTCGTATCTGGACGAGACCGACGACGTGCTTGCCGCCGACGCCGAGCGCCTTGCCCGCGTTCGCAAGGCTATGACTGCCCGCGACCAGCGCCTGGTATGTCTTTCGGGCGCCAGCGCACGCGATACCGTCGCCCGCTTCGTGGAGTCTCCACAGGGCCTTTCCGGCACCGTCACGGCCATCAAGAACCGCTACTTTGGCGGCAACGTGGACGTGACCGGCCTCATCGTCGCCAGCGATATCCTGGAGCAGCTGCCGCAGGACCTGTCGGGGGTTATGCTCTTTGTGCCTAAGCTCATGTTCAACGCTGACGGCATGACGCTTGACGAGTATCATCGTGACGATTTACTCGCAAGCCTTACCAGTCGCGGCGCCGAGGTTCATGTGGTGTCGACCATGCCGCATGAGCTGCTCGATACCCTGGAGCACATCCTTGGCATTGTGCCTGCCGACTCTACTAATTCCGCTGACCCTACCCATTAAAGGAGAGCAGATGAAACCTATCGTCGCCGTCGTCGGACGCCCCAACGTGGGCAAGTCCACGCTCGTTAACCGCCTGGCCCAGACCTCGGACGCCATCGTCCACGAGTCCCGCGGCGTTACGCGCGACCGCTCGTATCACACGGCCGATTGGAATGGCCGTGAGTTCACCATCGTCGACACGGGCGGTATCGAGCCGCTTAAGAGCGACGACGTCTTTGCCACGTCCATCCGCGACCAGGCACTCGCCGCCGCCGAGGAGGCCGCCGTCATCCTGTTTGTGGTCGACGGCCGCACTGGCGTCACCGAGGAGGACGAGTCGGTCGCCCGCATGCTCAAGCGCTGCGACAAGCCGGTCTTTCTACTGGTGAATAAGCTCGACAACCCCGATCGCGAGAACGACAGCATCTGGGAGTTCTATTCGCTCGGCATCGGTGAGCCCACGCCGCTCTCGGCCCTGCATGGCCATGGCACGGGCGACCTGCTCGACGATATCGTTGCCCTGCTTCCGGAGGAAGAGGACGAGGTCGCCGATGAGTTCCCCGACGCGCTGAACGTCGCCATCATCGGCCGCCCCAACGCCGGTAAGTCGTCGCTGTTCAACCGCATCTTGGGCGCCGACCGCTCCATCGTCTCGAACATCGCCGGCACCACGCGCGACGCCATCGACACCGTCGTGGAGCGCAACGGCAAGCATTACCGCATGGTCGACACCGCGGGCATTCGCAAGAAGAGCACCGTGTACGAGAACATCGAGTACTACTCCATGGTCCGCGGCCTGCGTGCCATCGACCGCGCCGACGTGGCGCTGCTCGTCGTCGACGCCTCCGTGGGCGTTACCGAGCAGGACCAGAAGGTCATGGGTCTTGCCATCGAGCGCGGCTGCGCCATCGTGGTGCTGCTCAACAAGTGGGACCTGCTCGACGACGACCGCAAGCGCGAGGCCTGCATGGAGACCATCGACCGCCGTCTGGGCGTCATGGCTCCCTGGGCCCAGTACCTGCGCATCTCTGCCCTGACCGGCCGCAGCGTCGAGAAGATCTGGGCGATGGTCGACGCGGCCGAAAAGACGCGCTCGCAAAAGATCAGCACCTCGCGCCTCAACACGTTCCTCACCGACCTGCGCGAGTTTGGCCACACCGTGGTAGACGGCAAGCGCCGCCTGCGCATGCACTACGTGACCCAGACGGGCGTCAACCCGCCGACGTTCACGTTCTTCGTCAACCACAGTGACCTGGTCAACGACACCTACCAGCGCTACGTGGAGAACCGCATGCGCTCGACCTTCGACTTCGCCGGCACGCCCATTCGACTCTTCTTTAGGAAGAAGGAGCAAAAGGATGCTTAATCCGATTCTGCTGACCGCCATCTGCGCCGTGGTCTCGTTCTTTATCGGAGCGATTCCGTTTGGCCTGATCCTGGGCCGCGTGTTCAACCACACGGATATTCGCAAGGCGGGCTCCGGCAACATCGGCACCACCAACGCCCTGCGCGTGGCCGGCCCCAAGGTGGCCGCGCTCACGCTGCTGCTCGACTGCCTGAAGGGCGCCATCTGCGTCCTTATCGCCCGTCCACTCATCGCGAGCGTGGGCTATGGCTTTCCGCCGAACATTATGGCGCCTGGAGCCCCCGGCGACTGGATGCTCGGCGTCATTTGCCTGGCTGCGGTGTGGGGCCACATCTTCTCGCCCTACCTTAACTTCCACGGCGGTAAGGGTATCGCCGTGGGCCTGGGCGTCATCCTCGCCTGGTACTGGCCCATTGGCCTGTCGCTGCTGGGCATGTTTATCGTGGCCGTCGCCATCACCAAGTTTGTGTCGGTGGGCTCGCTTGCCGCCGCCATCGGCCTTCCCATCGCCGCCTGCGCGGTCTTTCCGTACAGCAGCCTGGGCCTCAAGTTTTGCATGGCGATGATCGGCATCACCGTGGTGTGGGCCCATCGCGCGAACATCAAAAAGCTCATGACCGGTAAGGAGTCCAAGCTCTCGTTTACCAAGCGCGTCACCGAACCCGACGATAAGTAGGAGAGAGTCATGAATGTTGCGCTGATTGGCTCCGGCTCCTGGGGAACCGCCGTCGCCGGCCTTGCCGCCGCGCGAGCCGAGCGCGTGACCATGTGGGCCCATAGCGAGCGGACGGCCGCCGGCATCAACGGCGAGCACCGCAATCCCCGCTATCTGGTGGACTACGAGCTGCCGGAAAACGTTGTCGCTACGACGGACCTGGCCCAGGCGCTCGACGGCTCCGACGCCATCATCTTTGCCGTGCCCTCCACGCACCTGCGTAGCGTTTGCCACAAGGCGGCGCCGTTCATCGCGGATGAGACGCCGGTTCTGTGCCTCACCAAGGGCATCGAGCCCGAGTCCGGCCTGCTCATGAGCGAGGTCATCGCCAGCGAGATTGGCAACGAGTCACGCGTGGCGGCGCTTTCGGGCCCCAACCATGCCGAGGAAATCTGCCGCGGCGGGCTTTCGGCCGCCGTCATCGCCAGCGAAGATCCGCAGATAGGGGAGACCTTTAAGGACCTGCTCCTATCCACGGCCTTCCGCATTTACCTGTCGCAGGACATGACGGGCGTCGAGGTCTGTGGAGCCATGAAAAACGTCATCGCCATCGTGTGCGGCATCTCCGCCGGCTCCGGCGCGGGCGACAATACGCTCGCCCTTATCATGACGCGCGGCTTGGCCGAGATCAGCCGCCTGGTGCACGCCCGCGGCGGCCAGGCCATGACTTGCATGGGACTTGCTGGCATGGGCGACCTTATCGCCACCTGCACCTCGGAGCATTCGCGCAACCGCACCTTTGGCTACGAGTTCGCTCATGGCGTTTCGCTCGACGAGTACCAGGCACGCACGCATATGGTGGTTGAGGGCGCCGTCGCGGCCCGCAGCGTCAGCGAGCTCGCCCGTTCACTGGGCGTAGACATCCCGCTCACCTTTGCCGTGGAGCAAACGCTCTACAACGGTGTTACTTTGGATAGGGCGCTCGAGATTCTCACCGACCGCGTCCCCTCTCAAGAGTTCTACGGACTCGCCGACTAGCGCAGAAAGGCTACTACCATGGGTTCCATCAAAATCGCTCCGTCCGTCCTTTCGGCCGACATGGCCAACCTCAAGGGCGAGCTCGACAAGATTGCGGGTGCCGACTACGTGCACTTCGACGTTATGGACGGTCACTTTACCGGCAACCTCACCTTTGGCGTCGATATCCTCAAGGCCGTCAAGCGCTCCACCAATGTGCCGGTCGACGCGCACCTGATGGTGTCGAACCCCGACGAGACGGTCGATTGGTACGCCGACGCCGGTGCCGACATGATCACCGTGCACTACGAGGCTTCCACGCATCTGCACCGCACGCTCACCCATCTGCAGCAGCGCGGCGTCAAGGCCGGTGTGGTGCTCAACCCCGCCACCCCCGTCTGCGTGCTCGAAAGCATCATCGACGTCGTCGATATGGTGCTGCTGATGAGCGTGAACCCCGGCTTTGGTGGCCAGAGCTTTATCCCGGGCACCATCGTAAAGCTACATGAGCTCAAGGCCATGTGCGAGCGCCACGGCGTGTCGCCCCTGATCGAGGTCGACGGCGGCATCTCCTCCAAGAATATCGCCGAGGTCGTCAAGGCCGGCGCCAACGTACTCGTAGCCGGCTCCGCCGTATTTAAGTCCGAAGATCCCGCCGCCGAGGTTGCGCTGCTGCAGAAGCTGGGCAACGAGGCCGCACAGGAGGCATAAACCCTTATGACCGCAGGTCAAAACCGCATACCCGTGAATCTTGATTATGCCGCCTCGACGCCCATGCGCGCCGAGGCGCTCCTTGCGCAGCGCGAGTACGACAATAGCGAGCTTGCCGGCGTCAACCCCAACTCGCTGCACTCGCTTGGCCGCAAGGCCGCCGCACGCCTGGAAGTCGCCCGTCGCGAGATCGCCCGTAGTTTTGGCGCACGCGTTCGCCCGTCCGAGATCATCCTTACCAACGGCGGTACCGAGGCCAACCAGCTGGCGCTGCTCGGTCTTGCCGAGGGCGCTCGTCAGCGCGATCGCAAGCGCGATCGTGTAATCGTTTCGGCCATCGAGCACGATTCGATTCTGGACAACCTGCCGCTGCTGCGCGCCGCCGGCTTTACCGTCGACCTGGTGCAGCCCTGTCATGCGGGCCACATTGAGCCTGCCACGCTTGTCGAGCTGCTCGGCGACGACGTGGCGCTTGTGAGCATTATGGTCGCCAACAACGAGACCGGCGTGGTGCAGCCCATCCGCGAGCTGGCCGCCGCTGCACATGCTGCCGGCGCCTTGTTTCATACCGATGCCATCCAGGGCTACTTGCATATTCCGCTCGATGTCACCGAGCTGGGAGTCGATGCTATGACCGTTGCCGCGCACAAGATTGGCGGCCCTGTGGCATCCGGCGCGCTCTACCTCAAGAGCCGCACACCGCTGCGTCCGCGCATCTTTGGCGGTGGACAGGAAGCAGGCCGTCGCGCCGGTACGCAGGATCTGCGGACGCAGCTGGCCTTTGCCGCTGCTGCGTCCGCGCTGACGCCCAACGTGGCCCAGGAGCGCGCGACGCTGCAGGCCCTGTCCGATAAGCTCTACGCCACGCTTACGGCCCATCCTCGCATTCACGCCACGATGGGCGACTACGCGCAGGCCGATCGTCTGCCGGGTATGGTTTCGATCTACGTCGACGGCATGGACTCCGAGGAGCTCATCATCAAGCTCGATGCCGCCGGTTTTGAGGTTTCGGCAGGATCGGCTTGCTCGAGCGGCAGCATGGACCCGAGCCACGTGCTCAGCGCCATGGGCATTGGTCGCGAGCAGGCACTGGGCGCACTGCGCATCTCGTTTGATGACCGTGTGAATCCGAGCGATCTGGACGACTTTGCCCAGACGCTGCTTTCGATCGTAGGCGCCGCATGATCGTCTCCGAGCTTGAACGTGCCCTGCTGACGCGCTACCCCAAGGCGGACGCCGAGGGCTGGGACCACGTAGGCTTATCCGTGGGCGACCCTGCCGCCGAGATTACCAACGTGGCCTGCGCGCTCGACGCGACCGAAGCCAACGTGAACCGCGCCCTCGAGGCCGGCGCCAACGTGCTGCTGACGCATCATCCCATCTATATCAAGGCGCCCGAGGCCTTTTGTCCGGCCGATTCCGCGCGTCCCCAGTGCAGCGCTGCACTATACGAGGCAGCTCGTTGCGGCGTGAGCATCATCTCGCTTCACACCAACCTGGACCGCTCGCACGAAGCGCGCGTTCGCCTGAGCGAGCTGCTGGACGCCGAGCCCATAAGCTCGCTGGAGCATGTGGACGAGCCTGAGCTCACCGGTCTGGGCGCACTCGCGACCCTCCGCGATACCTGCAACCTGCGCGATCTCGCCAACCGTGCCGCCACGGCCTTTGGCAGCGACCCGCGCGTATGGGGCGAAGCCGAGCACCTGTGCCGCACCGTCGCCATTTTAGGTGGCTCCCTGGGCGACTTTGGTGAGCTCGCCATCGCCGCGGACGCGGATGTTGTCGTGACGGGCGAGGCGGGCTACCACGTGGCGCAAGACCTTGCCTTACGTGGTCTGAGCGTGATTCTGCTCGGCCACGACCGCTCCGAGGAGCCGTTCGTGGATATCTTGATGAACTCTGCAGTTGACGCCGGGGTCGACCCCCGTCATACGATTAAAATACTGAACCCTTGCCAATGGTGGACTGTGACAAAAGGAGAGAACTTATGAGCGCCGGCGCTACGCTACTCAAGCTGCAACAGATCGATTTGGAGCTCGCACGCAACAAGAGCGAACTTGCCAATATGCCGGAGCTCAAGGAGCTCGCCTCAAAACGCAAAACCTATGTAAAGCTTAAGTCCGAGATGACCAAGCTCTACGCCCAGCGCAAGGATCTGGACATTGAGCTCGACGACCTCAACACCACCGAGATCCAGACCAATAACGCCATCGAGGCTGCCAAGAAGCGTCACGTCGACGGCTCTGATTACCGCGAGGTGCAGGACCTGGAGAACGAGCTTGCCACCCTGGCCAAGCGTCTGGACAAGATCGAGCACACCCGCAAGGATGTCGTTGTCGCCCATAAGGAAGCGCTCGACCGCGAGGCTCGCGCGCAGGCCATCATCGCCAAGTTCGAGGAGGGCGTGAAGGCCGACACCAAGGCCGCCCGTGCCAAAGCCGCCGATCTCCAGGCCCAGATCGATGCCGCAACCAAGGAGCGCACCGCCCTTGCTGCAACGCTGCCGACTGACGTGCTCACCGATTACGAGCGCCTGCTCAAGCAGTTCCGCGGCCTGGCCGTCGAGACCATCCAGGGCAACATTCCCACCATCTGCCACACCGCGCTGCAGGCATCGTCCATGAGCGACCTCAACCACGACGGTAGCGAGATCGCACACTGCCCGTATTGCCACCGCCTGCTGGTGCTTCCCAGCAAGGAAGCTTAAATGATGACGGCGGCATCCAACAATTCAATGCAACTTGAGGGAAAAACGATCCTGCTGGGTATTACCGGCGGGATCGCCGCCTATAAGTCGTGCAATATCGTGCGCCTGCTGCAAAAACGTGGCGCTCGCGTCAAGGTCGTTATGAGCGAGCATGCCACGGAGTTTGTGGGGCCGCTTACCTTCCGCGCGCTCACCAATGAGCCGGTCGCGGTGGGCCTGTTCGACGACCCCTCCGACCCCATCCACCATATTTCGCTCGCGCAGGAGCCCTACCTGGTAGTCGTGGCGCCCGCGACGGCCAATATCATCGCAAAGATGGCCAACGGCATTGCCGATGACCTGATTTCCACGACGCTCCTCGCCACGCCGCGACCCATTGTGATCGCACCCGCTATGAACAACGGCATGTGGAAGGCACCGGCGACGCAGGCCAACATGGCCACGTTGCGCGACCGTGGCGTCCATGTGGTGGGACCCGGCAGCGGCTACCTTGCCTGCGGCGACGTGGACACGGGGCGCATGAGCGAGCCCGAGGACATCGTCGAAGCCATCTGCGAGGTGCTCAATCCCGTGTCCCAGGACCTGGCGGACAAGCGCATCGTGATCACCGCCGGCCCCACGCATGAGCCAATCGATCCGGTGCGTTTTATCGGCAATCGGTCGTCGGGCAAGATGGGCATCGCCCTGGCGGGGGAGGCTGCTCGCCGCGGTGCTGAGGTCACGCTTGTGCTGGGGCCGACGTCACTCGACGTGGGTCGCGGCGTAGAGTGCGTACGTGTGCAGACCGCCGCAGAGATGCTGCAGGCGGCGTTGGTTGCCTTCCAGACGGCCGATGCGGCCATTTGCGCGGCCGCTGTCGCCGACTACACCCCCGCGGCCCCTGCGCACCACAAGCTCAAAAAGGCCAACGAACGCTTGGATCGCATCGAGCTCGTCGAGACGGTCGATATTTTGGCCGAGCTCTCGCGCCAGAAGGGTGAGCGCCGTGTGATTGGCTTTGCAGCCGAGACCGATAACGTCGTGGAGTACGCGCAACACAAACTTGCCCGCAAGGGTTGCGATGCCATTATCGCCAACGATGTCTCACGCGCCGATTCGGGCTTTGGAACCGATACCAATAAGGCCTGGATTGTGAGCACAGCGGGTACGCAGGAACTTCCTGTGCTAACAAAACCCCAGCTCGCAGATACAATTTTGGACTTGCTCAAAAATAATTAAAAAAGTTCTTGCACAAGTCCAAAGTTTCGGGTTAATATACTCCCTGTTGCGAGCGAGAGCAGAGCAACAAACAAAAGCTTCGGGACGTGGCGCAGCTTGGTAGCGCACTTGACTGGGGGTCAAGGGGTCGCTGGTTCGAATCCAGTCGTCCCGACCAGAACTTTGCAGGTCAGGCACTAGGTGCCTGACCTTTTTTATTAAGAATCAACGGGGTAAGCAACAAAGAATCAACAGCTTTCTTGATCGATACCTTCGCTCAAAAAAACTTGTACGTCACCCTCCAAAAACGACAATTTATGACATGTTTGGAGGCTGACGTACATAAAAACGGTACATTCACGTTACGACAGCACCCTCCACATGTCTGGACTCTCTATGCTTACGCTGGATAGACATCGCCAGAACGGGTATAGTATCGAAAGTTTTGTCGTTTACCAGCGGGGGAGTCCTGTGGGCATCAAGAAGAAGATCAAAAAGGAGCTTATCGGCACTTCCGATTACCCGTCGAATAAGATCTTTACGATCTCCAATTTCATCACCTTTACGCGCCTGGTCCTCACGCTCGTCTTCCTGTACCTGTTCGTGACGGACAACAACCGTGTCGTTGCCATTGTCATCTATGCCATCGCGGCTTCCACCGACTGGATGGACGGTCAGATTGCCCGCATGACCAAAACGGTCTCGTGGCTCGGCAAGGTTATGGATCCCATCTGCGACCGCGCGCTGCTGTTTACCGGCGTGCTGGGCCTGGTGGTCCGCGGCGAGCTTCCCATCTGGGTCTGCGTGCTCATCATCGGTCGCGATATCTATCTGGGTATCGGCACGCTCATCGTGCGCCATTACCACCGTCGCCCCATCGACGTCGTCTTTCCCGGAAAGATTGCCACGGCACTGCTCATGACCGGCTTCTCGCTCATGTTGTTGGGCTTTCCCGTCGTGGACGGCTGGCATCTGCTGCCCGCCACGTTCACGGCATTCCCGGGCCTCAACGGCAGCTCGGTGCCCCTCGGCATCTTCTTTGTTTATGGCGGCGTCATCTTCTCCATGCTCACCGCTGTCATCTATTCCATTAAGGGAGGGTTGGCCATTAAACAGGCCATCGCGCATCCCGAGGACGAGGACATCGACTTTCTCAACCCCGAAATCGAAGACTGATTCATTGGGGTATGATTACGTACGGTTCATTCTTTGCGGCGTGGCCGCGTTAGATAGGGGTTGTCATGGACAACAAGGTTAACAATATGCCTCAGAACGATAAGACCGCGGACGCTACCTGCGTTTTCCGTGTTCCTTCGAGCGATGTCACCGTTCCCGACCTTATGGCCAACGTGCGCATCACCGCCCCCGTTCTGTCCATCGTCAAGGGCCCGCAGACCGGCGCCGCCTTTGAGCTCGAGGACGACGTGACCACCATCGGCCGCGATCCCGCAAACGGCATCTTCCTCAACGACATGACCGTTTCGCGCAGCCACGCGCGCATTATTCGCGAGGGTCTGGGCGCCCGCATTGAGGACCTGGGGTCGCTCAACGGCACCTGGGTCGACGGCGCTATCGTCAACGGTGCTCCGCTGCACGACGGCTCTTCCGTTCAGATTGGTACGTTCACGCTCATCTACCACGAGAGCACGCCGGAGCGCATCGAAACCGGTGAGTAGGTAATGGCCGAACGCAACTATCTGAGTATCGGCCAAGTCGTCAACCTGCTTCGAGGCGCATACCCCGATCTTTCGAACTCAAAAATCAGATTTCTAGAAGATGAGGGGCTCATCACCCCTCATCGTACGCCTAAGGGGTATCGACAGTACTCCAAGGAAGACGTTGACCGGCTCGAGGTCATCCTGCACCTGCAGAAGACCCGCTACATGCCGCTCAACGTCATTAAGCAGCGCTTGGAAAACGCCACGGACCTGTCCACGCTCGCCTACGAGGTGGGCCTGCTGTCCGATGTTCCGCTTAAGACGGAGCCCAAGGAAACCAAGCAAAAGTTGCATCCCATCGAGACCATTCCCGACATGCTCGGTGTTGAGATTTCGTTTATCCGCTCCCTTGCCGAGAACGATCTAATCCGCATCATCAAGAGCCCGCAGAACCGAGAGCTCGTCGATGGCCGAGATTTCCCGATTATCCGTTACTGCTCGGAGCTGTCGCGCTTCCACATTGAGCCGCGCAACCTGCGTCAGTACGTATCGTCGGCAAATCGCGAGTCTTCAATGTTTGAGCAGGTTCTCGTGAGCATGCTCGGCATGGATACCTCCGATGACGAGCGCGACGCCAAGCTCGAGCGCGCTTTTAAGAAGCTGCACGACCTCACCGAGGGCGTGCATACCGCGCTCCTTAAGAACCGTGTCTTTGAGTCGCTCAACGCAGTGGTCGAGGACGCTGACATCGATGCCCTCGATGAGGAGATCGCGCGTTCCGAATCCACCAAGGCTAAAAGCGATGCGACAAGCGTCCCCGCGGTTGCCGCGCACGACGAGTCGCTCGTACAGCCGTCCAAGGTCGTCGTCCCCTCGCATAGCTCGTCTGTTAACACAGGCAAATAACCGCCGTTCACTCGGCAATCCACGAAAGGTCACGCCATGTACGACTTCGAATCTCATATCGTCGATATCCCCGACTATCCCGAGCCCGGAGTCGTCTTTAAGGACATCACGCCGCTCTTTGGCAATCCCGAGGCCCTGAAGGCCATGGTGGATGCCCTGGCCGAGCATTTTGCCGACATGGGCATTACCAAGGTCGTAGGACCCGAGGCCCGCGGCTTTATGGTCGGTGTGCCCGTGGCCGTCGCCCTGGGTGCCGGCTTTGTTCCCGCACGTAAGCCGGGCAAACTGCCGCGCAAGACGGTAAGCGAGAGCTACGAGCTCGAGTATGGAACGGATTCTATCGAGATCCACGCCGATGCCATCAGCTCTAAAGATACCGTGTTGATTCTGGACGACTTGGTCGCGACGGGTGGAACCGTCGAGGCAACAGGTAAACTGGTGCGAGATATGGGCGCAAAGCTTGTGGGCTACGGTTGTATCCTTGAGCTTGCGTTTCTCAACCCGCGCAAGAAGCTCACGCCTTCTAACGAGGACGTTGAGCTCTTTAGCCTGGTAACGGTTGACTAGCCGCTACCCTTAGATACCGGAAAGGAAGCTACATGCGCACAGCAAATACGCACAAAAACATGACACGCTGCGCTGCTACGGCAACCCTCGCTTGTGTTTTGGGCCTGGGCCTCGTGGCTCCGGCTTACGCCGATACCGCATCCGACCTTGCCGCTGCTCGAACTAAACTCGAGCAGATTGGCACCCAAACCCAGCAAATTCATGAAGAACTCTCCGCACAGACGCAGGAGCTTGATCAGACTGCAGGCGAGATCACGCAAAAGCAGCAAGAGATTGCCGAAGGTCAGGCAAAGCTTTCGAGCTATGTTGCCGGTGAGTACAAGACCGGCGGTCTGAGTCTCCTTCAGGTTCTGACGGGCGTCGACGATCTGGGCGACATGCTCAACCGTCTCTTCTACTACGGTAAGGTGTCCGACAAGCAGGCCCAAACCATTCAGGAGGTCAAGGACCTTAAGCAGCAGCTCACCGATAAGCAGACCGAACAGGAGAAGAACGTCGCCGCGACGCAGAAGAAGGTCGACGAGCTCAACGCCCAGCAGGCTGAGGCCCAGAGTGTCGTGAACTCCCTGGATTCGCAGCTGCAGGCCGAGCTTGCTGCCGAGGCCGAGGCCAACGCTGCGCTGCAGGCTGGCATTAATGCCAGCACCGCCGAAAAGGCCACGGTGAGCAACGACACCGCCGGTACGACCGAGAACACCAACAATGGTGGCGGTACGACCAACAACGGCGGCGGCAACACGCCTGCGCCCGCGCCCGCTCCTGCTCCCACGCCGCAGCCCGTGACGCCCGCTCCGGCTCCGACGCCTTCCGCACCGAGCCAGTCCGTTGACGGCGGTACCGTTGTTTCGCGCGCTTATAGCAAGCTCGGTTGTGCTTATTCTTGGGGCGGCATTGGACCGAACAGCTTTGACTGCTCCGGCTTTGTAAGCTACTGCCTCACCGGCCGTTATTGCCGCCTTGGCACCACGGGCACCTTCATGGGCTGGACCCGCGTGTCCGATCCCCAGCCTGGTGATGTCGTGGTTAACTCCTACCATACCGGCATCTATATCGGTAATGGTCAGATGATCCATGCTTCCGACTACAGCACGGGCGTTATCATCAGCTCCGTCGCAGCCGGTATGAACAACAACTACATCTTCGTACGCTACTAATTTATTACTACAGCGAACGAACGTGGCCCTCGCGATCTTGAGTCACGAGGCCCATTCTTTTTGCCCTTACCCTTTGCCATAAGATCAGTACGGCTATCTAGTATTCAAAACTAGATAGCCGTCCAAACAATCAAAAAGATGGCTATAATTGTTGGGGAACAATTAGAAAGGACCCTCAATGAGCTGGGCACTCATCTCCGATTCGAGCTGCAATCTTCGCGATTGGCAACCAACCGCACCTCATACCACCTTTGCATTTGCACCCCTTAAGATCCGAGTGGGGGAGCGCGAGTTTGTCGACGACCTCTCGCTCGATGTTCACGAGCTCAATTGCGCCGTGCAGGCGGAGTCGTGCGCTTCTTCGAGCGCCTGTCCAAGCGTAGGGGAGTGGGCTGAACTTTTTAAGCTTGCCGACAAGACGATCTGCATGCCCATCTCGGAGGGCGTATCGGGAAGCTACAATGCCGCGGCCACCGCACGTGACATGGTGCTTGCTGAGGAGCCCAACCGCCAGATTCATTTGGTTAATTCACGCGGAGCCGGCGGCAAAATGGACCTGATCTTCCTGCTGTTCGACCGCTATCTTGCAAGCAACCCGGATACCTCCTTTGAGGACGCCTGTGCCTACTTCGATAGCTTGGAGCAGAACAGCAAGATTCTCTTTAGTTTGTGCAATTACGAAAACCTTGCGAAGGCCGGACGTATCCCTAAGGCGGCCGGAGTTATTGCCAACAAGCTTAATATCCGCATTTTAGGCACGGCGAGCGAAGCGGGCGAAATTGAACTCGTTGGGCATACGCGCGGCGAAAAGAAGATGTTCACCAAGATTATTAACACCATGGAGGCCGAGGGCTTTACTGGCGGCGAGGTCATCATCGATCACGTTGAGAACGAAGCTGGAGCCCAGGCGCTTGCCGATCGCATTGTGGAGCACTGGCCAGGCTCCAAGACGATTATCATGCCCTGTAACGGGCTAGATTCATACTATGCCGAGATGCACGGCCTCATTATCGGCTACGGTATGGGCGTGGCGTCGGGCCGATAATATCCAACTAGACAATCGTACGGGCGGGATAAGGAGCCATTGGCTCTTTATCCCGCCCGTCTTATACCTCGGTTAGCTATTAAACCCATTGAACTTTAGGTAGCTCATCAGATACGCCTTCGATACGAAGGACGAAACCGCACTGCGCACGAGCAGCGATTCGCGCGTAACCTGATGGGCGGTATCGGGCACGGGAGTCTGCTCGACGGAAAACGCCGCGCGGATCGATGCCTCAAGTTGATCGACAATATAATCGAAAGCCGTCGGAGCGTCGTAGCTTAAGCGCTGAATATTAAAGAGTGCCTGAACCGCAGCAATGGGCAGCACCTGCTTAAAGATGCAAATGGCGATGAGACGCGCAATCTGCTCACGGCCATACTGCTTTTTAACCGGAGCAGGAACGAGGCCGACCTTCACGTAGTTATTGATCATCGAAGGCGTGATAACGGGTTGCTCAACACAAATCGAAAGCGGCTCCATCCACAGCGCAACATATTCAATAACCTGATCGCGATAGAGCGTTACGTTGGGTAGCTGGTCATAGCGTGGCAGGCTCAATGCGTTAAGTTTACCCACCATATCGGACTGAATAAATGCGTCCGGCAGCACCGTCGGTTGAATATCCTCCGGCTTAATGCTGACCGATGTATCGGACATCGGAATAACATGTTTGACGTGGTTCATAAGGATCCTCCGTTCATTTTCTATATTGTATTCTAGGTTATCTAGTTTTGGATACCACATAGCCGCCAAGAAAAAGTGGTTTGACAGTACATTGATGCACCGTCAAACCACTTTGTTTAAAGATATCAACCTTACATAAGATATATTATCGTACTTATCCGCATAGGAAAGCGTATGCGCTGGTTGCCGCTATAGCACCGTCCGATACGGCGGTCACAACCTGGCGTAAACGCTTGGAACGAATATCGCCGGCTGCGAATAATCCGGGTGTGCGGGTGGCCATGGAATCATCGGTGACAATGCCGCCGTCGGGAGCCAGATCGACTAGGTGCTCAACGAGCTCGGTATGTGGCTGCGTCCCCGTAAAGACAAAAATGCCAAACGAGCTAGGTTCAAAGGTCTCAGTATGCGTTTTGCCACTCGCATTGTCCTTGAACGTGATTGTCGTGGGCATCGCTTCGCCAGAAAGCTCAACAATACTAGTTTGGTACCTAACTGAAATATTGTCCTTAGCGAGCACTTTATTCACAACGCCCTCGGGTGCACGGAACTGATCGCGACGCAGCACAATGGTCACGCTGCTGGCAATGTCGGACAGGAACAGCGCCTCCTCGCATGCCGAATTGCCGCCTCCGACAACAAAGACCTGCTTGCCACGGAAGAACATGCCGTCACACGTCGCGCAGTACGAAACGCCACGACCGCGATACGTGTCCTCGCCAACAAAACCCGCAGGACGCGGCGTGGCGCCCATGCACGCAATAACGCTCTTGGCTGCTGTATCGCCCATATCATGATGGATGGTAAATTGTGCCGCATCGGCATCGTAATCGACGCCTGTCACCATACTCCATTCAACCTGAGCCCCCAGGCCTTCAGCATGCTGTTGAAACCGCTCACCAAGTTCGGCACCGCTCAGTAGCGGAATGCCAGGATAATTCTCGATCTCGTTGGACGTGGCGATCTGTCCGCCAGACATGCCCTGCTCAAGGACAGTCGTCGTCAGGTTGGCACGCGCCGCATAAATGGCGGCAGCATAGCCCGCGGGGCCGCCGCCGATAATCGCAACATCGATTGTCTGATCGGTAGTCATGAAGAGTCCTCTCGTCGAAACGTTGTCGTTCTTTGCGCTCATACCCAAATTTACGTGAACGTGACACTCATGCACTACAATGATAAATCCGTGTTACAACGTCGAAGGGGAGTTATCGATGGATCAGACGCAGACGAGCGACGATGCTCCCCTGCTCACGAACAGCGCTCCCCAATCGGAGCAAACCACGCTCTTGGCTCAGCAAAAACCCCTCGTGACCATCGTGCACGCCTCGGTCGGCTCGGGCCACAAGGCCGCCGCAAATGCGATTGCGCAGGCATTCGACCTCATCCGCGGCACCAATGGCATCCCAGAAGATGTTGAGATTGAAGTGCTCGATATCCTTGATTTTGGACGTATTAAATTCGACGGCAATAAGACCGCGGCTTCTTTTACGGGAGCCACGCGCCCCATTTACGACCTGACCTGGCGATATACGCTTACGGGACATCTTCTCTGGGGTGGCGGCACGGCATGGTCGCGAATTATGTTCCCCGCCTTCAACGAATATATTCGCAGCCGCAGGCCCATAGCCGTGGTCGCAACGCACATCACAGCAGCCAATGTTGCCGTGGGCGCCCGCGTAATTACGGGTATCGATTATCCGGTCATCTGCGTACCGACCGACTACGAAGTAGAGGGCTGGTGGCCCCACAAGGACACCGATCTATTCTGTGTTGCCAACGAATTTATGGCCGAAACGCTGCGTCCGCGCAAGGTGCCCGAGGCAAAGATTCGCATTACCGGCATTCCTATTCGCGCCGGATTCGACACGGATTACGATCGCGAGGAAGAGCTAGCCAAGTTCAACCTCCCCGCCGACAAGACCGTCGTGCTGGTAATGGCCGGCGCCAGCTTGCCTCAGCCGTACGTCCGCTTTCGCGCGGCGATGGATCACACGCTCCCCTTCCTGCGCAGCTTCGAAGACATGCACTTTGTCTTTTTGCCCGGCAAAGACGTGGAGTATGCCACCCGGCTGAAGACACTCTTCAATGCCATGAAGCTCGAGAACGTCACAGTGTTGGACTATGTCGACGACATGGCGGCCCTCATGCATGGCTGCGACCTGGCAATCCTCAAATCGGGCGGACTCACGGTCACCGAGTGTCTATGCGCACATCTGCCGATGATCCTGCTGGGCAAGTCCTATGGCCAAGAAAAGGCCAACACCACTATGCTTACCGGTATGGGCGCCAGCATGCACGTCACCACGGCACGAGAGCTCATCGTGACGTTGCGCCACCTGCACGACCATCCCGAGTCGCTCAAAGCACTGCTCATCAATGGCGAAGTGCTGCGCCGTCCCCGCGCAGCCGAAGACATCGCCGTCGCCACCATGGAGCTCGTAGGCAAACCCCAGAAAAGAAAACGCGCATTCTGCCGCTTCTACTGGGGCGGAAAACCCGCGCATATCCGCTAGGCGAAAGTTCGCTGCTCGGCGGGAGCCGCCCTTATATCATTCCATGCTCAAACATTCTCGCTTCGCTGCGAAACTGCGCGTGGAACGATATAAGGGCGGCTCCCGCCGAGCAGCTACGTTTACGTGCTAGCAGCTATGCCAGATTCCCTACCATTAGAACCTGCAAAGGAGAAACCGGAAAAATAAATATAGTAAGCCGATGCGTGAAAGGAGGTTTTCCTTTATCGCATCGGCTTACTAGAAAGAAAGGCTTTTATTTTTCAAGCGAGTAACAGCCCGACCGTCTCTCACACATATCGTTCCACGCGCAGTTTCGCAGCGAGCGAAGCGACGCGAGAATGTTTGAGCATGGAATGATATGTGTGAGAGACGGGCGGGAGGGATACGAGCGCCCCCGCGAGAATGTTTGAGCATGGGATGATATATAGGCGGGTCGGACCGGTCAGCGGACAGTACGTAAACGACTAAGCGACGCCGCTAGAACCGAAGCCGCCGGCTCCTCGGTCGGTTTCGTCTAGTTCTTGTACTTCTACGAGGTTGACCGTGGGGACTTCTTGGATGACGAGTTGGGCGATGCGGTCGCCTTTGTTGATTTGGATGTTGTTCGTGGGGTCTAGGTTGATGAGGATGACTTTGAGCTCTCCTCGGTAGTGGGCGTCGATGAGGCCAGGAGTGTTGACTATGGACAGGCCTTGCTTAATGGCCAGGCCACTGCGGGGCTGGACAAAGCCGGCGTAGCCGTCGGGCAGAGCGATAGCTAGGCCCGTGGAGACCAGACGACGCTCAAAGGGCTTCAGAATGCAATCCTCGTTGGAACGCAGGTCAAGACCGGCATCTGTAGGATGGGCGTATTTGGGAAGTTCGACGGTTGGGTCGAGACGTTTAATGTTAACGGTAATGTTGGACATGAAATCACCTTAGCTTGTCGAGCTCTTGCAGAAACTCATCGACGTCTTTGAAATCGCGATAGACCGAGGCAAAGCGGATGTAGGCCACTTTATCGATCTTGGTCAACCGCTTAAGAACCATATCGCCCAGCTCATGAGACGTAACGGCCGTAAGCGTACGGGAGCGAAGCTCGACCTCAATATCGTCAATGATCTCGTTGAGCTTTTTAGTATCGATATCACGCTTGATCGTGGCGCGCATCAAACCGACCAGCAGCTTATTGCGATCGAACCGTTGCTTGGATCCGTCTGACTTAATGACCTCGATAGGGTCTTCACAACGCTCAAATGTCGTAAAGCGATAATTGCATGAGCAGCATTCGCGACGGCGCTTGATGGTGTTATTTGATTCCTGCATGCGGGAATCAACGACGCGGGTATGTGCCTTGCCGCATTTGGGACAGCGCATGGTACCTCCTCTAAAACGATTACAAGGGTACCATGCGACGGTACTTAAATCTTAGGAACGTGCGGGAACTTTAAGATGCGCACCGGCATCGAGTGAGCCATGCTCCAGGTGATTGACGTTGTGGATCATATCAGAGGTCTCCTGCGTGGAAAGACCCTCAATCGGATGCTCCTGGGCTAGCGACCACAAGGAATCGCCAGACTGAACACGGACGGTCTCGTAGGTAACGTTGGATACCGACTCGGCATATGCGGCGTGACGAGCGCTGAAGATCGAGGTGGCAAGTACAAGGAAGAGCGTGAGCGCAACGGCCAGGGCGACAATCGTCGAAGCCTTTAGGGCAACGGGGGCCGAAGTCGTGGCGACGCACTGGTTGCGGACGGGCTTGCCAGGCAGTGTTTGGAAACCAGATCGGCCGCCTTTAACAACCGTGAAAGCCGGCGCCGCAGGCGTCTCGAGCTTAAGGGCGAGGTTTCCCTGGACCATATCCGTTGCGTTCATCATGTTCTCCTCTCGCGTGTTTTGCTGAGAACAGTTTTATCAAGCCGCGCGGACAAAAATGTCTAGCGCGAGAACGAATGTTCGGTTATTATTATCTTCGAACAGTTGTTCCTGTCAAGCAATAATCGAACATTTGTTTGACATTGGCAGAGAGGATCCCCTGATGGCTCGCAAAATTACCAAGCGTCAGCAGCAGATTTACGACTTCATCAAGGAATATCAGCAGGAGAAGGGCTATCCGCCCAGTGTGCGCGAGATGGCATCGGCCGTAGGCCTCTCCTCCCCCAGCACGGTGCATGCTCATCTCTCTGCCCTGGAGGCTCGAGGGCTGCTCAAGCGCGATGCCACCAAGCCTCGCGCCCTAGAGCTTTTTGATGAGGACGGATCCTCCGTCTCGATTTCCAAATCCGATGAACCCACAGCGCCCCGCGGAACGGTCTCACTGCCGCTCGTCGGTCGCGTCGCGGCTGGGATTCCCATTCTGGCCGAGCAAAATATCGAGGACACCTTTACCATCCCAACCGAAATCGCCACAGACCAGGGCTCCTTTATCCTTGAAGTGCACGGCAACTCAATGATCAATGTCGGCATCTACAACGGTGACTACATTATCGTTCGCGAGCAAAAGAGCGCCATGAACGGCGAAATCGTCGTGGCCATGATCGATGGCTCGGCGACCGTCAAGACGTTCTACAAGGAGCAGGGGCGCGTGCGCCTGCAGCCCGAGAACGACACCATGGAGCCCATCTATGCGACGAACCCCGTTATTTTGGGTAAGGTTGTCGGATTAATGCGCCGGTTCTCGTAATGCAAAAACGCATCACCATATTTGATACCATCCGCGGGTTTACGATGCTATCGATGGCAGGTTTTCACGCCTGCTACGATTTGGCCTACCTATATGGATGGGATATGCCATGGTTTACCGAAACGGTTTTCCAGGATATCTGGCGCGCTAGTATCAGCTGGGTATTTTTGTTTATCGCCGGTTGGATGTGCACGCTCTCGCGCAATAACGTTAAGCGCGCCCTCAAATACGCGGCCGCAGCCTTGATCGTATGGATTGCAACTACACTGGTATCAGTCGACGATTCGGTAAACTTTGGCATCATTTATTGCATGGCGGCGTGCACCGCGGTGGTTGCACTCACCCGTCCGCTACTCCAAAAATTACCGGGCTCGTGGGGCATCGCAGTATGCCTTGTTCTTTTTACCCTAACCTGGGGCATTCCAAAGGCGGTCTACCCACTCCCCTACCTGGCATGGCTTGGATTCCCGGGCCCGGATTTTGTTTCGGGAGACTACTATCCGCTCATTCCATTTGTCTTTATGTACCTTACCGGCTTCTTTACTGCCCAGGCAGCACAAGCATCAAGCCACGAAGCGCCGGCATGGGCATACGCCAATCCCATCCCGGCGCTCGCAGTCCTCGGTCGGCATGCCTTACCGTTCTACCTACTCCATCAGCCTGTCATTCTAGGCGTGCTAGAGCTCGTTTACTCCGTACGATAGCGCTCAAGACGCGACGCGATTCGGGCCGGCATCTTTGCCACAATGCGAACGCCGTCCTCTAGATATTCCTCATGCAGAAGGGTTCCCTGCTCATGCACCAGCGTAATGAGGGCGCCCTCGCGATACGGGATATCAGCGGAGAGCAACACATCGGTGGCAGCCGCCTCACGAGCAATTCGGTCGACGAGATCGTCGAGCCCCTCGCCTGTCTGGGCCGAGAACAACACGGCCTCGGGATAGCGACGACGGAAACTCAATCGATCGACGCTATCGAGTAGGTCGATTTTATTGAACACCGTAAGCGTCAAACGCTCGCCAGCACCGATCTCGTCAAGAACGCGATCGACTGCCTCGAGCTGGCGCTCGTAGTCCTCGTCAGAGGCATCCACAACTTTAAGGATCAGGTCGGCACCAAGGACCTCAGACAGCGTGGACTTAAAGGCATCAACGAGACCATGCGGAAGCTTTTGAATAAAGCCAACGGTATCGGTAATGGTCATGCCACGACCGCCGGGCAAGCGATACGAGCGCGTCGTCGGATCGAGCGTGGCAAACAATTTGTCCTGCGAAAGCACCGTAGACCCGGTCAGGCGATTGAGCAACGTCGACTTACCGGCATTGGTATAACCGGCTAAGGCAACGCGAAACGCGGGCGACTCGATACGACTCTTTGACTGGACATCGCGGCGTTGTTCGACCTGCTTAAGCTCGCGCCGAAGCGCAGCGATCTTATTGCGAATCAAACGTCGGTCAACCTCGAGCTGGCTTTCGCCCTGACCAAAGCGCGAACCAATGCCACCGCGCGTCTGCTCTTTAGCAAGATGGCTCCACATACCGCGCAAGCGGGGCAACAGATACTGCAATTGGGCTAGCTGCACCTGCAGGCGACCCTCACGGGTCTGAGCGTGCAGGCCAAAGATATCGAGAATCAGCGCCGTACGGTCGATAATCTTAACAGGTTCGCCCACGGCTTTCTCCAGATACGACTGCTGCGAGGGCGTTAAATCGTCGTCGAAGATAACAACATCGGCATCCATACGATGCACGAGACCGCAAAGCTCCTCAACCTTACCGGAGCCAATAAACGATTTTGGATACGGCTTAACCAGACGCTGCGACAAACGCGCCACGCACTGGGCGCCAGCCGTATGGGCCAGGCGCTCAAGCTCGTCAAGCGAACGATCGAGCGGCCAGGCGTTATCGCGCCACTCAACTCCGACAAGAACGGCACGTTCGGGCTCAGGTGCTGTGGGAACGAGGGGAAACCGAGCCATTAGGCCGCCTCAATACGATGAAGGATATCCTCAACGACCTCATCGATCGTAAACTCATCCATATCGAACCACACGATGCGGTCATCGCGTTTAAACCACGAAAGCTGACGCTTGGCATAGCGGCGCGAGCGCATCTTGATGAGTTCGCGAGCCTCATCCATAGACATCACGCCGTCAAAGGCATCGATAATCTCTTTATAGCCAATCGCCTGCATCGAAGTCAGGGCATCTCCCAGTCCCTTGTCCATAAGACCACGAACCTCATCAACAAGACCTTGCTCAAACATCAGATCGACGCGAAGGTTAATGCGCTCGTAAAGCGCCTCGCGATTACGCATCAATCCAAACCACAGAGCGTGATAATGCTCGCGCGGAACACTAAACTGCGACTTTTGCTGTGCGTAGGACACGCCATCATCATGCATTTCCAGCGCGCGAATCACGCGACGAACATTATGGGGGTGGATGACCGCGGCGGACTCTGGGTCACGCTCGGCAAGCAGCGCGTGCAGCGCCTCCTCGCCAATGCGCTCGGCAAGCTCCTGATACCCCGCGCGGCGATCGTCCTCAAGCTCGCCCGAGGGAAAATCCATCTCATCCAGGGCCGCCTTGAGATACAGGCCCGTACCCCCGCAAAACACCGGTAGGCGGTCCTCGCCCAGCAAGCGCTCAACATGCACACGAGCGTCTGCCTGATACAACGCCGCAGAATATGCAGCGCCCGGTTCAACAATATCGACCAGGCGTAGAGGCGCCGTGCATTCCTCAGGTGTCATCTTGGCAGTGCCGATATCCATACCTCGATAGATTTGCATCGCGTCACACGACAGCACATCGGACGAAAGGCGAGCCGCCAAACGATCTGCGACATCACTTTTACCAACTGCGGTCGGACCGACAATCGCAACGGCAGAAAGGCCTGCCCCGGGAGAAATCATTAGCGCGGCTCGCCCACAACGGATCCGGACAGATACCACGTCTTGGCAACGTCGACGTCAACATCGACAATCTTGCCAATCAGCTGATCGATGCTGTAGCCCTCGGGAATCGGTGCATGAACGGTCTGATTCTTAGGACTCTTGCCCAGCAGCATCGCGTCATTCTTTTTGCTCGTACCCTCAATAAGCGCCGGCACAACGGTGCGGAGCTCACCTTGGTTATACTCGTGCGCTGTGGTCTCGATAACCTTCACCAGACGGTTGAAGCGCTCAAGAATTACCTCATGCGGCGTGGGATCGTCAATCTCGGCAGCCGGAGTACCGGCGCGCTTGGAATAGATAAACGTATAGGCCTGAGCATAACGGACCGTCTCGGCAAGCGAGAGCGTCTGCTCAAAGTCTTCCTCGGTCTCTCCGGGGAAGCCCACGATGATATCAGTCGAAAGCGCGATATTGGGCATACGATTACGGATGCGATCGACCAGGCCCAGATAATCCTCGCGCGTATAGCGACGGTTCATCTCTTTAAGGATGCGCGTCGAGCCCGACTGAACGGCCAGGTGCAGCTGCGGCATGACGGCAGGCGTCTCGGCCATAGCGTCGATGGTCTCGGGCAGCAGGTCTTTGGGGTGCGAGGAAGTAAAGAAGATACGCTCTACACCCGTATCGCCCACGGCGCGCAACAGTTCGGCAAAGCGAGGCTTGCCAAAAAGATCACGACCATAGGAGTTGACGTTTTGACCCAAAAGCGTGACCTCACGCACGCCCTGGCGTACCAGACCGGTCACCTCGTCGACAATCTCCTCGAAAGGACGGCTCTTTTCGCGACCGCGCACATACGGCACGATGCAATAGGTGCAGAAGTTATTACAGCCCGTCATAATGGGGACCCAGGCATGATACTGAGTCTCACGATGCCACGGCATGCTCATAGCATCCGTGTCCTCGTGCTCGTTGGTGCGAATATGACGCTTGCCGTCCAAGAATGCCTCGGCAATGAGCTCGGCAACATGCGCGATGGAATGCGTGCCAAAGATAACATTGACATTATCGACATTGGTGAGCAGACCCTCGCCGTCGCGCTGAGCGATGCAGCCGCCCACGGCGACCACGCGCTTGCCCGAGGGCGAAGGCGGAAGGCTCTTACAAGAGTTGCACTGACCGTACAGACGGGTGTCAGCGGCCTCACGAACGCAGCACGTCATGAACACGACAATGTCAGCATGCTCCGGATCGAGCGCCATGAGGCAGCCATATGAGTCGAGCAGGCCACTCACGCGCTCGGAGTCGTGCTGATTCATCTGGCAGCCAAAGGTGCGGATAAAGTAGGTTTTACCGGCAAGAATATCGCGTACGGAACCCTGGTCCATGTGTATAAGTCCTAACGAGGTGGAATAGGCAGAATCAAAGAGCGCGAGCAAAGAGCAAACACGCTATGCCACAGGCTTAACGTCGTCCATCACAACGTTATCCATAGCAGCTCGATTAATCTGATGAACGTAAATAGAAAGACGGATGGCCGTGCGCGACTCCCCGTTGATGAGAATGTCGGAGAACACCGGCGCGCAGGAAATATCAAACCCGGTCGGAATCAAAAATCCGCGTGCAATGGCCACAGCCTTAATGGCCTGATTGACGGCACCCGCGCCGACACACTGAATATTGACGGGAACACCATCTTTGACCATGCCGGCAATGGCGCCGGCAACGGACGCGGGCGATGATTTGCTTGATACCTTCAGGCAATCCATGAATAAACTCCTGCGTTTAAAAGTACGTTTTAACTGCAATAACTGTATCGTACCGAACGGACTCGGTAAAGATGCTATTCCTCTTTGGCAAGATCGAACGTCACAGTGATGCGATCACGTGAAACACGAATCTTGGGGTCGCCGCAAAGGTTGAGATAGTACCGCGATGCAAGGTCGTTAAAGTCGCGCTCGACGGCTCGCGAAAACTGCGCCATGTCGTCCTTGGCGATACGCAGCCCGCGACGATCTTTAGCAAGATCAACCGGAACAGACGCATGTGAGGACGAATCGCGCTCGCGTAGCAGGCGTGCGGTCACACCGCGAACGGGCTTAATCTGGCCCGCCAAGATACGATGTGCCGTACGCTCGGACATCTCAAGGCCCAAACCCGAACAGATACGGATAAAGTCTTCCGCATCCGAAGCAAGACCCAGGCGATCGACAACGGGAAGCTCGGCTTCGTCATCGATAAACAAAAGACGAGAAGCATCGAGACGGCTGGACGCCTGAGCATGCAGCGTCGCGGCGATCTCGGACGGAGACCCCAGATAGACATCACAGGCGCGCAGCTCCTCGAGGGCAAACTCGCAGGCGGCGCGAATGATGTTGTGAGGGCCGCGGGCGCAGACATAGTGACCATCCTCGTCCTTCACGGCCTGAGGCCAGCTGGACTGATCGGCGCGCTCGCCAAGGCGGTCGGTAGCGACGCTCACCTTAAAGACCGAGCCAAGGTCAACATCCGACGCGACAACGCGTGCCTCGTCGGTGTTCTGCTTAATCGAGAACAATGCCATGCCTCGACCGTGAACGCCCCAACGATCCATCTTCATGCTCTCGAGCTTGGAGGTAACGCGGGCATCGAAGATACGCTCCTGCATATCCCGCGGCACGCCCGAGCCGTTATCCAGAAAGACGAGCGTACGGACGCCATCTTCCTTGGTCGTGGCGAGATAGACCTTGTCGGCGCCGGCATCGCGAGCGTTGCGCAGCATTTCGATGACAATATCCTCGACATGCTGAATGTCGTGCTTTGCCTGGCGCCGTTCGGCCTCCGAAACGCGGAGGCGGACATACCCCTCGCCAAGGTTCTCCTCGACGCGAAGGTTGCCCTCCCCCGACATCGACGCGATAAATGAGATGAGCTCGTTCGCGTCGTTCATGTTATTTAGCGATATCGACAGCGCGGCTCTCGCGAATCACGACGACGCGCACCTGACCGGGATACTCCATCTCTTCCTCGATCTGATGGGCGATGTCATGAGCCAAGACCGTGGACTGAGCATCGGAGATCTTGTCCGGCTGAACCATGACGTGGACCTCGCGACCAGCCTGCATGGCATAGGTACGCTCGACGCCGTCATGGGAGTTGGCAATCTCCTCGAGCTTCTCAAGGCGCTTGATGTAGTTCTCGGCCGATTCGCGACGAGCACCGGGGCGAGAGGCGGAAACGGCATCGGCAGCCTGGACCAGAACATCGAGAACCGTGTTCGGGTCGACGTCGGCGTGATGAGCCTCGATAGCGTGGACGATAACGGGCTTCTCGCCATAACGACGGGCAAGCTCGGCGCCGATAACGGCATGCGGGCCCTCGACGTCATGGTCGATAGCCTTGCCAAGATCGTGCAGCAGGCCGGCACGCTTGGCGGTCACAACGTCCAGGCCAAGCTCGGAAGCCATCACGCCGCACAGGTCGGAAACCTCGAGGGAATGCTGGAGCACGTTCTGACCAAACGAGGTGCGGTAGCGCAGGGCACCCAGGGTCTTAACGATCTCGGGGTGCAGATCGTGGATACCGGTATCGAAGGCAGCCTGTTCGCCAGCCTCGCGCACGCGCTGCTGAACCAAGTCGGCGGCCTTGTGATACATCTCCTCAATGCGGGCAGGATGAATGCGTCCGTCAGCAATAAGGTTCTCGAGGGCGACGCGGGCGGTCTCGCGACGGACCGGATCGAAGCTCGAAAGCACGACGGTCTCAGGCGTGTCGTCGATCACAAGGTTGACGCCGGAAACCTGCTCGAAGGTGCGGATGTTGCGACCCTCGCGGCCGATGATGCGACCCTTAAGGTCATCGGAAGGAATGTGCACAGAGGTAACGGTAACCTCGGCGGTGTGGTCGGCGGCACAGCGCTGAATCGCCAGGGACAAGATCTCCTGAGCGGTCTTGTGGCACTCGGCGCGAACCTGTTGCTCGGACTCACGGATGATCGTGGCGGCCTCGTGGGTAACCTCGCCGCGAACCTTGTCAAGGAGCTCCTTGTGAGCGTCCTCGCGGGTCAGGTCGGCGATGCGCTCGAGCTCCGAAGTCTGCTTGGCGCAGAGCTCCTCAAGCTCGCGGGAGCGCTTCTCGACCTGGCCAGCCTGGCTGGACAGCTGATGCTCGCGCTTGTCGAGGGCATCGTTGCGGCGATCGAGGGACTCCTCGCGCTGCATCACGCGGTTCTCGAGCGTACGAATCTCACTCTTACGCTGCTTGTCCTCGGCCTCGGCAGCCTGCTTATTCTTGATAATCTCTTCCTTGGCCTCAAGCAGAGCCTCTTTTTTGAGGGTCTCGGCCTGACGCTTTGCATCACCGATGAGGGACTCAGCCTGTGCGTGAGCCGACTGGATCTTTTCGTCGGCCTCGTGAAGACTACCCTGCTTGGCGGTGCGCATGTAGGCAATGGCGGCGATGGCACCCAAAACGATGCCAACGAGCGCTGCGATGATAGGCATGCTCACTCCTTTTTATGGATTCGTTACACAACAAAGCGAACCGTCCTTACGAACGGCTCGCGACATTTGAGCAATATGGGCGCAGCTTATGCGGGTCGGATACAGATAAACATATAAACAAACTCATCAAAGATGAGCACATATCACAAAGCAAATGACAGTGTTTATCGTACGTTGAACCGCAACAACTGTCAAATAAATGGACCCGGTACGGCGACTAAAACGCGGTGAACGGCGGGTACGCAAAACACATGTGTCTAAACTGCACATTCCTCACGTTCGGCATCGAGACGCGCCTTAACGGCATCGGCGGCGATGTGGTACGAAAAGCCCTTGCCCATCAAAAACCGGACGAGCTTTTCGAATCCACGTGTCTCGGGAACACGACGCTTCGCGAGAAGAGCCGATGCGCGAGCCAAGTCGTCATCCGCGGCAAAATAATTATCGGGATAGCCGGGGATATCATCGAGTACGACATGGCGGCGCTTGAGCTCGGTCTCAATCTTGCGCTGTCCCCAGCCGCGTCGTTTGCGTTCCTCGATAAAGTACGAGCAAAAGCGCCTCTCATCTAAAAAGCGATACTCAGTGGCACGCTGGACGGCAAAATCAATTGCGGGCTGGCGAAATCCGTAACGAGCCAGCTTGTCACGGACCTCACCCGTGGCATGGTCGCGGCGCGACAGCATCTCAGTCACCATGGTAAGCGCGCATTTACGCTCAATGAGCTGTACCGCTTCGCGAAACTCATCCCAATCGCAGGGAAGATCGGGGCGATTTTTAAGAAACAGGCGCGCAACACGAACAGGAATCCAGATGGATCGTTCAAAACCACCCTCGAGCTCGCAGTCGATATGTGCACAAGGCTTTTTTGATGCATACCCACTCGAGAACGAGGAGGTCGCCTTCTTATCGGGAAAGACGACCGTGGCCTCGGTCACCGTATACGACATGAGGGCATCCGTTACTCGTCGTCATCATCGAGCATCGCGGAGCCATCGATGGCGTAAAGCTCATCGAACTCCTCAGTTTCGGGCTGATCGGTCAGCTCGACCTCGGACGGAGCATCGTCATCGAATTCAAGGCCGCAGGCGAGGCGAACCTTATGCTCGATCTCGTCAGCACAATCGGGGTGTTCGCGCAGGAAGGCCTTAGCGGCCTCGCGACCATTACCGAGCTTGTCCTCACCGTAAGCAAACCAAGAACCCATCTTTTTGCAGATACCGCACTCGACGGCCATGTCCAGAATCGAGCCCTCCTTAGAGATGCCCGTGCCGTACATGATGTCAAACTCGGCCGAGCGGAACGGAGCGGCCACCTTGTTCTTGACGACCTTGGCACGCACGCGATTGCCGATAACCTCGTCCTTGAGCTTAATGCTGTCGATGCGACGAATATCGATACGCACGGACGAGAAGAACTTGAGGGCGCGGCCGCCCGTCGTGGTCTCGGGGTTGCCGAACATGACGCCGATCTTCTCGCGCAGCTGGTTAATGAAGATGCAGGTCGTTTTAGATTTGGCGAGCGAGCCGGCGAGCTTGCGGAGCGCCTGGCTCATCAGACGGGCCTGAAGGCCGACCGTGGTATCGCCGATCTCACCCTCGATCTCGGCGCGCGGGGTCAAGGCAGCGACGGAGTCGACGACAATGGCGTCGATAGCGCCGGAACGCACGAGCATGTCAACGATCTCGAGCGCCTGCTCGCCCGTATCGGGCTGGGAAATGAGGACCTCGTCGATGTCCACGCCGATGCGCGCGGCATAGGTGGGGTCGAGCGCGTGCTCGGCATCGATAAAGGCAACGACGCCGCCCATAGCCTGGGCCTCTGCCAAAATCTCGAGCGAAAGCGTTGTCTTACCGGAGGACTCGGGGCCGTAAATCTCGACGATACGGCCACGCGGCACGCCGCCGATGCCCAGTGCGGCATCGAGGGCCAGGGCACCCGTGGGAATGGCCTCGACCTCGAGCTCGGGGCCACCGTCGCCGTACCTCATGATAGAACCTTGGCCGAACTTCTTCTCGATCTCGGCCTTGGTGGTGGCGATCATCTCATCGCGCTCTTTACCCGTCGTGCGAGCATGAACGGTACGTACGGGACCTGAATTCTTGGCCATGAATAGCCCTCCTCTTAACAACCTGCATTGATATTAAACGAACGGCTGTTCGTGGTCAACCGTCCAGATAAATCATACGCAGCCGGCCTTACCAAAACCCAACCAAACGCCGACCAAACACTGACCAAATACTTGACCGCAGAAGACCAAAAAATGACAGAAACGGCAAAGCCTTGCCTGTCACCTGCGAAAAGAGCAATTTCGCCAATGGTCCTCGTCTCCACAATTAAGGGGCCCGGAGGCCCCTTAAAACACGTCTATTCCATAGAGTCAAGCACGTAGACAATGCGCCCCAATGCCTCCGCGACCGCATGGGCACGAACGCACGAACGATCGCCCTCATAGTGACAGCGCATGGAGTCCACGACAGGCTCTCCCCCATCGGCCGAGCGATACGCCCAGCCAATATAAAAGGTGCCGGCAGGATCATCCTCGGTGCCACCGCCGGGGCCGGCATAGCCCGTCGCGCTTACGGCGATATCGCTCTGATACAGCTTCAGCGAGCCAGCAGCCATCTCGCGCGCCGTCTGATACGACACCGCGGTATAGCGGTCGAGTGTCTCTTGCTCAACGCCGAGCACGAGATGCTTAATCTCGTCGCAGTAGGTCACCGCACCGCCGCGCAGCACCGCCGAGGCACCGGGGATATCAGCGATCGTCGAGGCGATCATGCCGGCAGTCAGAGACTCAGCCGTCGAAACCGTCACGCCGCGAGCGCTTGCACGCTCGACAACATCGCGGGCGAGCTCCTCGTTGTGCCCGACAAACTGCTCAAAAGATTCCGTCATACCCACCAGGACCTAGACCGAAAAGACGATCTTGCGGCAGTTCCAGAAGTACTGAGCGCCCGAGATAACGGTCAGGATAACGGCCACGGCGTACAGGAAGCGCGAGACGCCAAAGATACCGAGCGTCAGCGCCACCGGGCCCAGGTTAAGGCCAGCCATCGCAAAGACGCACAGATAACCGCAGATAGAGACCATCGTGGTCGCCGTCTTGTACTTGCCGAGCTTATCGGCCGCAACGACTACACCGGCAGCGCTCGCGACCATGCGCAGGGCGCTCACCAACAGCTCGCGGAATAGGATGATAAACACAGACCACACGCTAACGGCACCAAAGTCCAAGAACAGCAGCAGGGCCGAGAACACGAGCAGCTTATCGGCAATAGGATCCAAGAACTTACCGAAGTCGGTAATCTCGTTGCGCGAACGGGCCAGATAGCCGTCAACTTTATCGGTGCACGACAGGATGACATACAGAATAAAGGCGGCGGCAGCGAGCGGGCCGTCGAAGGTGCTCCAATCCGTACCGGCAACGCTCGTGTGAGACAGCGCCGACACGACCATGAACACCGGGATAAAGACGATGCGCACGCACGTCACGATGTTGGCGGGCGTCCAAACACTCGTCAGTTCCTTATTGCTCTCGTTAGCCACGACGCTCTCCTACTCCACAACATGACCGATAAGCTCGTAGCAGAAGCTATCGGTAAACTCGACCGTCAGAATATCGCCCACAGATGCCTCGCTGGCATCCAGATGCACCGCACCATCGGAATCGGGTGCCTGGAACCAGGCATGTCCGATGAGCTCGGCACCGTCCTCGGTCTCCTCGATACCGTCGACGATCACCTGGGCACGCTCGCCCACGTGCTCGGCAGTCGCGGCAAAGCCGAGCGACTCGGCCAGATCCATGGCCTCCTGGGCGCGCTCGAGCTTAATCTCTTCGTCAACCTGGCCCTCCATCTTGGCGGCCAGGCTGCCCTCCTCCTGCGAGTAGGCGAAGACGCTCGTGTAGTCAAAGCCCACGGTGTCCATAAAGTCGATAAGATCGCGGAACTCGTCGTCGGTCTCGGTCGGGAAGCCGACCATGGCCGTGGAACGGATCACGATACCGGGGATGCGCTCGCGCAGGTCACGGAACAGATCCTCGAGCTCCTGGCGCGAACCGGAGCGGCGCATGGCCTTGAGGATGCGCGCATCGCAGTGCTGCACGGGGATATCGATATACGGCAGCACCTCGGGCGTGTCGCGAATGGTCTCGATAAGCTCGTCGGTCATGCCCTCGGGCTGCAGGTAGAGCACGCGGACCCAAACGTTATGCGGACGAACGGCCTCGGCAACAGCCTGCAGCAGCTGCGCCAGATTACGCGGCGCGCCCTCGGCGAGGTCCTCGTCGGCAAAGTCGGTACCCCAGATGCCCGTGTCCTGACCGATCAGCACGATCTCGCGCACGCCGCCGGCGACCAGGTCGCGTACCTCGGAGATAATGCTCTCGGCATTACGCGAGTGATAACGACCGCGAATATACGGGATCATGCAGAAGCTGCAGAAACGGTTGCAGCCATCGGAGATCTTGACGTAGGCGACAGCGCCCTCGACGGTGCGCTTGACCTGCGGAATATAGGCGGCAATCTCGCGCTCGACACCCAGAACGTCATCGATGACCGCCACGATGCCGTCTTCCTCGTCGGCCTTCACAAAGGCCGCGACCTCGGGCAGCTCGTCAGGCAAGTCGTCGCCGTAGCGTGACGGCACGCAGCCGCACATGACGATCGGGCAAGAACGAACGCCGTCCTGCACCTCGTTGGCAAGCTCGAGCGTGGTCTCGATGCTCTCGGACGTTGCAGAGGCAAGGAACGAGCACGTATTAACGATGGCGATATCGGCATCCTGCGGATCGAATGCCTCCTCGTAGCCCGCAGCGGTCAGCAGCGAACGCATACGGTCGGTATCGACCTCGTTCTTGGCGCACCCGAGGGTGATATAGAGTACGGAGCCCAGCGGAGTATCCATGTTGGAGAGCGGTCCTTTCGAATGAATTAGCGGTAGTTGGTGAACTGCAGCGGCTGACCGTAGTCCTGGTCGCGCAGGAACTGGATCACGGCCTGCAGCGCATCCTTGGAAGCAGAGGAAACACGCAGTTTGTCGGCCTCAATCGTCACCTTGACCTTGAGCTTCTGATCCTTAATGTCCTTATTGATCTTCTTGGCAGTCGTCTGGTCGATACCCTCGACGATGTGACCGAGCACGCGCACGGTGCCGCCCGAGGCAGCCTGAGGCGCATCCCAGGACACAGCCTTAAGATCGATGCCACGCTTGATGAGCTTGGAGCTCAGGACGTCGATGATCTGCTTGGAGACAAAGTCGGCCGGGGCGTTGATCGTAAAGAGCTTGTCGCCCTTCGAAAGCTCGATGGTGGCGCCGGAGTCCTTGAGGTCATAGCGCTGGGAAATCTCGCGCGTGGTCTGCTGGAAGGCATTGTCGACCTCCTGCATATTGACCTCGGACACGACGTCGAAGCTTGAATCTTTAGCCATGGTTAATCCTTTCGCTTACGAGCGGACTAGTAGCTGTCGTAAGAATAGTCGTCTGAATAGGGCGTAGTCTGCCCGTCGGTGGCGGCATCAGTGCCGTCCGTGGACTGGGCATCGGTTCCATCAGTTCCGTCGGTACTTTCGGTGCCATCGGTACCGTCAGCGCTCTCGCCGTCCTTGGACTCGGTCGTCTCCTTCTTGGGAACGGTAATCGTCACGCGTGCCACGCCCGACGTCTTAGTGTCGTAGCGGACCTTTTCGCCGTTCTTGGTAACGGTGACATCGGAAGGCTTGGACGTGGTGATCTCGATCGAGGACTCGGGCGTGTATTCCTGCTCAAAGGGACCGGTCGCCTGGGCGCCATAGACAGACTTGCCATCAACCTTGACTTCAATCCAAGCAGTCTTGCCCTTGGCAACGGAGATCTTGACCTTTGTGACCTCGTTCTCCTCCTTCTTGGCCGTCATCTTGGCGGCGTCCGAATCGGTCGACTCGTCCGCCGACTCATCGGTATCTTCATCGACGGATTCAGTCTTCTTGGAAGACTTCTTAGTCGTTGTCTTAGTGGCAGCGGGCGTCTCGGGAGTCGACTCGGGCGCCGAGGAGCCGCAGCCACGCAGGAGCACCACGATGAGCACGATCAGCAGCAGCGCCACGGCACCAATACCGGCGTAAACGATACGTGGATCGAGACCGTTGTTCTGGGGAGCACGCCCACCGCCGCGTCCACGATTGGAACCACCGCGACCAGTGCCTTGGGGCATACGACCGCGGTTATTGTCGGAACGTCCGCGATAGCTACCTTGGCGCTGCATGTTGCGCTGGCCCGAGCGGGGGGCGAGCTCGCCGCGACCCTGGTAGTTGCGCTGGCCCGAACGAGGCGCCGAGGAGCGCTGGCTATAAGGTTGCGACTGAGATCGAAGGCGAGGCGTCACCTGCGTAGTATCGGCGTCTGCATAGCCGCCGCGCGGACGACCGGAAGAAACGCCACGGTACCCGCGATCGGAATAACCACCATCGCCGTAGCCGGCACGAGGGTCACGTGCGACACCGCGGGCAGCGGGGAGTGCGCGCTCCTCGGGCGCCGGCGTGCTGCGAAAACGATCGCGCTGGGAACGAATCTCCTCGCTCGAGCCCGTTTCGGTAACATAGCCAGCCTGCTGAGGGCGCTGGCCATAACGCGTCGAACGCCCGCCCTGAACCATCAGGAAGCGGCCGTTGTCGACCGAGGAACGCGAATTGACGTAGCCGGCGGCGTCCTGAAAACGACCGCCCTGCTGCGACGTCTCGCGCTCATATGCCATCAGATCGTCAAAATAAGCGTTGACGACCTCCCGCGGATTGAGGCCCAAAAAGCGCGCATAGCTCGAAATCATGCCCTGCGCATAGCCGCGCGGAGGCATCGATGCAAAATTGCCATTCTCGAAAAACTCGATGATCTGCGGCCTGATTTTGATGGTGTTGGCGACCTGCTGAATGGAAAGGCCCATTCGGCGACGCTGCTCGAGCAGCATGTCACCAAAGCGTGCAGCCATCAGAATCCTCCAAACTCACGATCTTCACGTGCCATCTCGGCGTCGACGGATTCCAGCGCGGCAAGGCCTTCTTCATCCAGCAGAACCTCGCGCGGCTTGGAACCGTCGGGCGGTCCGACGACACCCTTTTCTTCCAGAATGTCCATAATACGCCCGGCGCGCGCATAGCCAACCTTCAGGCGGCGTTGCAGGCCAGATGTGGAGCCCAGCTGCGATTCCACCACAATATGAGCGGCTTCCCAGATAAGCGGATCGTCGTCCTGAGGCTCGGCAACGCCGGTTCGCACGATGCCGCCGCCACCTGCCATGGACATGGAGGCAGGTGCCACAGCCGACAGGATCTCCTCATGGTAGTCGGGCTCGCTTTGCGACTTAACGAACTCGACAATCTCGTTGATCTCGTCATCCGAAACAAAGCAGCCCTGGATGCGGCGGGGCTTGCCCCAGTCGACCTTTGAGAACAGCATGTCACCCAAGCCGGTGAGCTTTTCGGCACCCATCTGGTCAATGATGACGCGGGAGTCGATGCCCGTTGCGACGTTGAAGGCGATACGGTTGGTAATGTTTGCCTTGATGAGGCCCGTCACCACGTTAGAGCTCGGACGCTGGGTCGCCACGATAAGGTGGATACCGGCGGCACGGCCCAGCTGGGCGATACGCACAATCGAGGCCTCGACGTCCTTGCCGGCGACCATCATCAGGTCCGAAAGCTCGTCGATGATGATGACCAGGTAGGGCATCTTTTGCGGCGGGTTATCGTAATGCTCAAACTCGCCGGCGGCCTGCTTTTCGTTATAGGTCGAGATCTTGCGCACGTTCAGGCGCTCGAAGACCTTCAGGCGGCGCTCCATTTCGGACACCGCCCACTGCAAGGCGCTCGCGGCCTGCTTGGGCTCGGTCACTACGGGCACGTAAAGATGCGGCAGGCCGTTATAACCTGCGAGCTCGACGCGCTTGGGGTCGACCATGATCAAGCGAACGTCCTCGGGGAGCGCGCGCATGAGCAAGGTCGTGATGATGGAGTTGATCATGACCGACTTACCGGAACCCGTGGTACCGGCGATCAGCAGGTGGGGCATCTTGGCGAGGTCAGCGACGACCGGCGTGCCCTCTGCGTCGCGGCCGATGGCAAGCTCGAGCGGACCGCCCTTAACATAGGGCAGCACGTCGCCCAAGTTGACGTTCTGACGCTTGCGATTGGGAATCTCGATACCCACGAGCGAGGTGCCGGGAATCGGCGCAAAGATACGCACGGACTGAGCAGCAAGCGACAGCGCGATGTCGTCCTCAAGGCTCGAAATCTTGCTCACGCGCTCGCCCTCGCCGGGCTGCAGCTTAAAGGTCGTCACCGTGGGGCCGGCAATCCAGCCGACAACGCGAGCGCTACGGCCAAACTCAAGCAGCGTGGACTGCAACGACTCGGCGGTCTGTTCCAGCTCCTTGTCCGAAGACGCGGCAGAAGCGGACTGAGGGTTTGCATGCAGGATTTCGAGCGGCGGAAGCTTGAGGCCGTCCTCTTCTTCGCCCTCGTTATCCGCGGGGGCATTTTCCGCTCCCCCATCGCTCGAAGTAGACGCCTCGACAGCGCCCGCCACAGCCGTATCGGCAACCTTGGGATGCTTGAGGAAATCAGGGATTTGAGGGGCGGCCGAGACGGGATTCACGGCAAACGGCGGTTCGGACTCGTCGACCTTGTCCGGATCGTCCTCCATCGAAAGCTGGCCGGTCACCTGACCGCGCTTGGCATGGCGGCGCGGCAGCAAAGTCGTCTTGGCGGTCTCGATCGGAGCCTCTTCGTCCTCGTCATCACCCTCGGTAAGCTCAATCTCGCTCTCGGACCAAGACGGATCGGGCTCACTCGTATTGAGTTTGGGAGCCGTCTTACCTTTCTTAGCATGACGGCGCGGCAGCAGCGTCGTCTTAGCACGCTCGGCCTCCACGGCGTCGGACACGTCGACAAACGGATCCTCGTCCTCGTCGTCATCGTCCAAAACCGGGTCGGCATCGTCACCTATGACCGTGGTCACGGCGGCATCGGAGCCCTTTTGACGAAGAATGCTCAGGTGCGGACGGGCAACGCCGGGCACCGACAAGGCTTCGTCGTCACCCCACGGACTCGCGTTGACGTCGGCACGACGGCGTTCGGCAAAATCGGCCGCACGGTCGCGGGCAGAGCGCAAAACTCCGCCCACCGAAAAGCCAATGATGACAAAGCCAACGACGGCCAGACCCAACAGGACCACCATCGCGATAGGCTTACCCAGGGCATTCTGCAGCGCACTCGCAATAAACGAACCGATGTAGCCACCCGAGGCGGACAGGTTTTGCGGCGTGAACATAAGGTCGCACGAGACGCTCGTACCCGGCACCATCAGCGAAAGAATAGAGACGACGGCGATAAAGACCACGGTGCCGCCCGCAACAGAGCGCACGTTGAGCGGCGAGTCCTCGCCTAAAAAGAGCGTGGCGGCAAACAGCAAAATGACGATCGGCAGCACGTAGGCGCCCAGACCAAAGCCCAGGTGGTAGAAACCGGCAACCGCAGCCGTAACGGGTGCGGTCGCCGGCGAAATCACGGCAATGAAGGACGCAATCGCCAAAACGGCAATGACCACGCCGGCGATATCGCGGTTGGCCGAAGGCTCGACCAGGGGCTCGAAATCGTCGAAGTCGGCCTCATGGCCCTTATTGGCACGAAGATGGGAACCGGCACCCTTAGCAGATGCCGGTTGGTTGTTGGCTTTATTGCCTTTGGCGTTTTGTGCAGATCCGTGCGCCAAACTAAACCTCCATGACGACCGGGATGATCATCGGACGAGTGCGGGTACGGCTCCAGATAAAGTTAGAGAGCGAGTCGCGCACGGCCTTGCGGATGGCATCGGAACCGCTGCTCGTAAAGCTGAACTTGCCCTTCTCGATCGTCTTCATGATGGACGCCGAGGCGTCCTCGGAGAACTGGTCGTCGATGGCAAAGGAGACGCCGCGGCCCGAGAACTCGATGGCCTCGATCTTCTTGTGCTTGAGCGAAACGATAGCGACAGCAGTGACCATACCGTCGTTGGCAAGCTTCTGACGATCGCGCAGAACGATGGGGTCGGTATCGCCGATACGCAGGCCGTCGACGTAGACGACGCCGGACTCGACGGGCGTACCGCGCTTGACGATACCGCCACGCATCTCGAGCGTATCTCCGTTGTCGAGGATAAAGATATGATCGTCCTTGAGGCCCATCTTGCGTGCAAGTTGAGCATGGGCGCGCAGATGCACGGCCTCGCCGTGGACCGGCATAAAGTACGTAGGCTTGGCCATAGCCATCAGGAGCTTGAGCTCCTCCTGGCTACCGTGACCCGAGACGTGAACGAGGGCGCGGTTCTTATCCCACACGTCGCAGCCAAGCTTGGCGAGGCTGTTGACGACCTGCTGAACGGCCTTCTCGTTACCGGGGACCGGCGTTGCCGAGAGGATGACGGTATCGCCCTCGTGGATGGAGAGCGTCTTGTGTTCGCCGTTGGCCATGCGCGAAAGGGCCGACAGAGGCTCGCCCTGCGAACCGGTGCACATGACGACGATCCTGTCGTCAGGCAGGTTATCAATATCGAAGGCATCGAGGATATCGGCATCATCGATGTTGAGATAACCGAGCTCGCGCGCCACGCGGGTGTTGGTGAGCATAGAGCGACCGGTCACGACGACCTTGCGACCGCACTTGCGGGCGGCGTCGCAGATCTGCTGCAGACGATGAATGTGGCTCGAGAACGACGCGACGAACACGCGGCCCGGAGCATTCTTGATGGCATGCAGCAGATTGGGGCCAACCTCGGCCTCGGACTTGGTAAAACCGGGGACCGTGGCGTTAGTGGAGTCGGACAGCAGCAAGTCGATGCCCTGCTTGGCAAAGCGGCTGATAGCGGCATAGTCGGGCGTGACGCCGTCGATGGGCGTCTGGTCGAGCTTAAAGTCGCCGGTGTGCATAACGGTGCCCTGGTTGGTGCGGATAAACACGCCCAGAGCGCCCGGGATGGAGTGCGTCATCGAGAAGAAGTCGAGCGAGATGCCACCCAAATTGACGTGGCTGCCGCCCTTGACCTCACGGAACTTGGGTGCACGAATGCGGAACTCGGAGAGCTTACCCTCGATAAAGCCAAGCGTCAGCTTGCTCGAGAAGATGGGCACCTTGTTGTTGAGGTCCTGCAGCAGATACGGAAGCGAACCGGTGTGGTCCTCGTGGCCGTGAGTGACGATGATGCCGCGGAGCTTTTCCTCGTTCTCCAGAACGTAGGTGTAATCCGGAAGCACCAGGTCGATACCGGGCTGCGAGTCGTCGGGGAACATGAGGCCAGCGTCGACAAGCACCATGTCGTCGCCGCACTCGAAGACCGTCATGTTCTTGCCGATGCCATCAAGGCCGCCGAGCGGGATGATCTTCAAAGGAGATGATTTTTTAGCTGCCATAGGTGAGTGTTGTTTCCTTTCTTCGAAACGGGTCTGGAACAACCGACGGGGCGCTTCTGGCAAACCGACCGTCGGGAACGTACAAACATGCATCACTGAGTCGATGCAATAACCACAGTATGATACCCATTTGCACAACAACAGACCACCCATGCATCAAAGCCCCATCTGAAGCCGTGTATCCCGCCGGGAATAGCAAAAGGGCGACCCCTGTCCGGAGTCGCCCTTGCGGTGCTGCTTATGTACGGCTGTTACTCGGCGTCGTGGTGACGGCGGGGCTTGCGGCCTCCGTTGTCACCGGGACGGCGCGGACGGTCGCTGCGCTCGGAGCGCTCGCGACGCGGACGCTCACGACGCTGGAAGTGCTCGCCGTCGCCCTCAGAGGCACCCTCGGCGCGAGCCGGAGCCTCGGGCTTGTCGAGACGATCGAGCGAGATCTTGCCGCGATCGTCGACCTCAATGACGACGACCTTGACCTCGTCGCCCACGTTGAGGACGTCCTCGACCTTCTCCACGCGACCCTTGGCGACGCGGGAGATGTGCAGCAGGCCGTCCTTACCGGGCAGCAGGTTCACGAAAGCGCCGAACGGCTGGATGGAGACAACGCGACCGGTGTACTCCTCGCCCGGCTCGGGAACCTTGATGATGAGCTTGATGCGGTCGACGGCCTGATCGACGGACTCGCCGGTGCCGCCGACAAAGACGGTGCCGTCCTCCTGGATGTCGACCGAAGCGCCGGTCTCGTCCTGGATGCCGCGGATGACCTTGCCGCCGGAACCGATGACGTCGCGGATCTTATCGGTCGGAACCTGGATGGAGACGATGCGAGGAGCGGTGCTGCGCGTGGTATGACGCGGCTCGGGGATCACATCGAGCATCTTCTGAAGGATGAAGGCGCGACCCTCCTTGGCCTGCTGCAGGGCGCGGGCCAAGATGTCGAAGGTGAGGCCGGTGGCCTTGTTGTCCATCTGCAGGGCGGTGATGCCCTCGGTGGTGCCGGTGACCTTAAAGTCCATGTCGCCCAGGAAGTCCTCGAGACCCTGGATGTCGGACAGGACCACGGTCTTGCCCTCCTCCTGGATCAGGCCCATGGCGATACCGGAGACCGGGCGCTTAATGGGCACGCCGCCGTCCATAAGGGCGAGCGTAGAGCCGCAGGTCGAAGCCATCGAAGAGGAGCCGTTGGACTCCATGACCTCGGAGACGACGCGGATAGCGTAGGGGAACTCGTTCTCGTCGGGAAGCACCGGAAGCAGAGCGCGCTCGGCCAGGTTGCCGTGACCGATCTCGCGGCGCTTGGGGCTGCCCATGCGGCCGGTCTCGCCGGTGCAGAAAGGCGGGAAGTTGTAGTGGTGCATGTAGCGCTTGCCCTCGGTGGGCTCGATGGTATCCAGACGCTGGCCCTCGTTGAGCATACCGAGCGACAGGACGGAGAGCACCTGGGTCTGACCACGCTGGAACAGGCCGGAGCCGTGAACGAGCGGCAGGTAGTTGTCCTTCACCATGATGGGACGGATCTCGTCGGCGGCACGGCCGTCGACGCGCTCGCCGGTCTCGACGACCATGGTGCGCATGGCCTTCTTCTCGAGCTTCTTGAGCGCCACGGGGATTTCGCGCTCCCAGGCGGCCTGCTCCTCGTCGGTGAACTCGGCGCGGATGGACTCCTTCAGAGCCTCGACCTTACCGATGCGGGAAAGCTTGTCGGCGTCGCGCAGGGCAGCGGCCATCTCGTCGTAGTGGGCGAAGATGCGCTCCTGGACCTCCTCGACGGGCTGGTCGAGCGGATACTCCTTCTTGACGATAGCGCCGTTGACCTGCTCCCACTCGGCGACGAACTCGTCTTGGGCCTGGCAGAAGGCAGCGAGGGCCTCCTGACCAAACTTCATAGCGGCGAGCATGTCGTCCTCGGAGATCTCCTCGGCGCCGGCCTCGACCATCGAGATGAAGTCGGCAGAGCCGCCCAGCTCCAGGTCCAGGTCGGAGTTCTCGCGCTCCTCATAGGTGGGGTTGACGATAAACTCGCCGGTCTCCACATTGCGGCCGATGCGTACGCAGGCAAGCGGGCCCTCGAAAGGCACGCCGCCAAGCGTCATGGCCAGGGAGGCACCCATGACGTTGATGACGTCGAAGGGATTAACCTGGTCGGCGACGAGCGAAGTGGCGACGATATGCACCTCGTTGCGGAAACCGTCCGGGAAGCTCGGGCGGATCGGGCGGTCGATCATACGAGCCGTGAGCGTGGCCTTCTCACTGGGACGGCCCTCACGCTTGAGGTAGCCACCCGGAATACGGCCGGCAGCGTACATCTTCTCGTTGAAGTCGACGGTCAGCGGGAAGAAGTCGTAATTCTTGCGCTCCTTGGAGACGACCACGGTGTCGAGCATCGTGGTGTCGCCCTGCTTGACCAGACAAGCGCCGGTGGCCTGCTTGGCAAGCTCGCCAGACTCGAAGGTGTAGGTCTTGCCGTACAGCTCAAAGGTCTTGGATACGAGTGTCATTGTTCTCCTTTACCCCACAGGCCCCTTGCCTGCGGGCTTCTCATGTGACGCGGGCCCCCTGCCCCCGCCACGCTTCAGAGCGTGATTGTTCACGCCCTTACACAAAAAGAGCGCCCCGCTGCGCAGGACGCTCTTAGCATGTACAAATCCGTTACTGGATGTTGTCGCGGATGCCCAGAGCCTTGATGAGCTCACGGTACTCGACGATGTCGTTCTTCTTGATGTAGGAGAGAAGACGACGACGACGGCCAACGAGCATGAGCAGGCCACGACGGGTGTGGAAGTCCTTCTGGTGGGACTTCATGTGCTCGGTCAGCTCCTTGATGCGCTCGGACAGGATGGCGACCTGAACCTTGGGGTTACCGGTATCGACCGGGGAGTTACCGAACTGGGCGGTCAGCTCCGCCTTGCGCTCTTTGGAAACAGTCATTGTTTCACCTTTCGTTTCGCGTCGCCCGTGGGCGACTCTATTCGCCTCGGACTGGGAAGCCGCCGGTGGAGCGAACATCCAAGGTCGAGGTACCAACAGGTCGGTATGTTACCACAAGCGGAGCGCGCCTGCGCATCATCACCGACCCAACATGAATTCCATCGCACGGAGCCGTTGATCGGTGTGCGTGGCGGCCCAAACATGCGAAAGCCCCAGCAAAAACGCAGCCGTATGCGGGTCGATTCGCTCGGCGATGAGTGCATCGAACGTCATAGACATGAGGGCGCGCAGCCATGCAACCTCGCCGGTTGAGACCAACTCGGCGCCCGGAACGCTCGACGCGCATGAGCCGCACATGAGGCCGCCCGCCTGGGGCGAAAAATACGACAGTATGAGGTCTCCGCACAGCACGCATGCCGAGAAATCGGGTCGGTAACCAACGTGCGACAGCAGCTTAAAGACAAAGGCCGCCACGAGCAGGTCCATATGTGCCGAGTCGAGCCCGCTGCCGACAAGCGTGAGCGCCCGCTGCGTGATGGCAAAGGTAAATGGATCCTCGGCATCCTCGAACGAGCACACGCGCGCAACCTCGGCAATCGCGCTGGCGGCACAGGTCGTCTCGTAGTCAGGAGCAGCACCGAGCGGCGCCTCCATAAGCTCCGCCTGAGAAACCACGTCGAGCGAGCGACCATGCGCCAACAGCATATCAACGGTGCAGAAGAGCTCGCAGCGGGCCGCAAGGCGACCGCCAGGCTTACGTGCGCCCTTAGCCACGGCACGCACCTGCCGCCCCCGTTCGTCGAGCATCGTCAAGATCAGGTCGGTTTCCTTGAGCTTCGTCTTATCGAGGACGAGCACCTTTGTGCGATATGTGCGAGAGCCTGCCATGAATGCCGAGGCTTAATCTTCGGCGTTATAGCCAAAGCGGCGGATCTGCGCCTCGTCATCGCGCCAGCCGGCCTTGACCTTCACGTCGAGCTCCAAAAAGACCTGAGTGCCAAAGATACGCTCAAGGTCACGACGCGCATCGATGCCGATATGCTTGATCATCTCGCCGCCCTTGCCGATGATGATGCCCTTCTGCCCTTCGCGCTCGACGTAAATCGTGGCGTGCACGCGCAGGACCTTCTTAGTCTGCTCGAGCGCGTCACAGATGACGCCCACGGAGTGAGGGATCTCGTCGCGGGTGCGACGCAGGACCTTCTCGCGCACAAACTCGGCCACGAGGGTCTCGTCGGACGCATCGGTGCCCATGTCCTCGGGGAACCAACGCGGGCCCTCGGGCAAAAAGCGAGCGACGGTCTCGATAAACGCATCGACGTTGAAGTTCTTGACCGACGACGTCACGATCTCGTCGTCGTATTCCATAAGCTCGTGAGCGGTCTTGAGCTGCTCCATGACCTGTGCGGGATCGGCCTCGTCGGCCTTCGTGAGCACCAGGACCTTTTTGGAACGGGCATTCTTGACGCGCTCGGCGACCCAGGCGTCTCCCCTGCCGATCGGCTTGGTGGCATCAATCAAAAACGCGACGACATCGACATCGTTCAGTTCGAACAACGCGCTCTTGTTGAGCTCGGAACCTAAGCCGTCCTTGGGCTTATGAATACCCGGGGTATCGACAAAAACCAGCTGGTAACCGGGGCGGTTGACCACGGCGCGCATACGGCGGCGGGTCGTCTGGGCCACCGGAGAGGTGATAGCGACCTTCTTGCCGTAACAGGCGTTGAGCAGCGTGGACTTGCCGGCGTTGGGGCGACCGACCAGGGCCACAAAGCCGCTGCGGAAACCGGGTTCCACGTCTCCAAAGCCCGCGAGGCTCTCATCCTCGTCGCACAGGGCATCGAGTTCCTCGTCGCTCATACCCTCAAACGGGTCGAACTCCTCGACCTCGTCAAACGAATCGGCACCTTCAGCCTCGTCCAGGACCTCGTCGTCCAAAACTTCATCGGTAGGCTGCATATTGTCGGACATGGGAATCCCTTTCTAAATAAAGTCGAGCGCGTGAGCAAAGACAAGCAAGCCCACGATCGCGGCGGTAATGGAAAGAACGTATACAGAGGCAGCGGCGATATCCTTCGCGCGCTTGGCCAGCGGATGCAGCTCCTGGGTCGCCAGGTCCACAATCGCCTCCATGGCGGTATTGCACAGCTCGCCGTGAATCACCAGGCCGCAGCAAATGATGACCGTAGCCCACTCGGCAATATCGAGCCCCACGATGCAGCCGGCAATGACGGTGCACACGCCCGCCGCGAGCATGACCTTGATATTGCGCTCGGTCTTGACGGCAGTGACGAAGCCCTCCATCGCGTATGAGAACGACTTTAAAAAGGACGGATGGTCCTTGTTCGATCCGGGAATCATAGACGGCTCCTAGTCGTGGGCATGATTGGTTATGGGGCCGACGTGGACGAGTTTGGGGTCCTCGCCGCGCTCAAGCGCCAGGTCGCGCAGGATGGCATCCTCGCGTGCCTCCATGACCTCGGCCTCATCGTCCTCGATGTGGTCGTAACCCAGCAGGTGCAGCATTCCGTGCACGAGCATCAGTCGGCACTCATCGGCGGGGCTGTTGCCAAAGCCGGGGGCCTGGCGGGCAATAACCTGCGGAGCCAAGATGATATCGCCGAGCTCGAGCGTCTCGTCGGCGGGAATATCCTCGTCAAAGGCCGAGTCGCATTCAAACGAGAGCACGTCGGTCGTGCGATCGATGCCGCGCCACTCACGGTTGAGCTCGTGCATCTCCTCCTCATCGACATACGAAAGGGAAATCTCGACCTCACGCTCAACACCCTCGGCGGCAAGCACAACTCCGCAGATGTGCTCCACCTCCTGGGCATCGAGCAGCGTATCGAGCTCGGCATCGTTGCTGATCAATACACTCAACGGGACTCCTTTCGATCGTGTGCGCGCTGCTCACGCGCATCGTCGTATGCATCATAGGCCTCAACAATACGGCCCACCAGGGCATGGCGCACCACATCGGCGCGCTCGAGGTGCGAAAATGCGACATCGTCAACACGGCCCAAAATCTGCTCAACGTCGGCAAGACCGCCGCGACGACCAACCAGGTCACGCTGGCTCAGGTCGCCGGTAATCACGAACTTGGAATTAAAACCCAGACGCGTCAGGAACATCTTCATCTGCTCGGGCGTCGTGTTTTGTGCCTCATCGAGCACTACAAAGGCATCACTCAGCGTTCGGCCGCGCATGTAGGCGAGCGGGGCGATCTCGATCACGCCACGCTCCATAAGCTCATCGGTGCGTTCGCGATCCATCATGTCAAAGAGGGCATCATAGAGCGGGCGCATATACGGGTCGATCTTTTCCTCAAGGGTGCCGGGCAAAAAGCCCAGGTTCTCCCCCGCCTCGACAACCGGGCGCGTCAGGATCAGGCGGCCTACCTCATGGCGCTTGAGCGCGGCGACAGCGAGCGCCATGGCCAGATAGGTTTTACCGGTACCGGCGGGACCGAGGCCAAACGTGATGGTATGCGAGCGAATGGCATCCACGTAGCGCTTTTGGCCGAGCGTCTTGGGGCGGATGACGCGACCGCGATACGACAGCAGCACGTCATCGCGCAGCGACGAGGCATTATGCTCGCCGTCGCGCAGAACGGCCAGACAACGCGAGACGTCTTCGGCAGAAAGCGTGCGCCCGGCAGCAGCCTCACGAAAGGCATGCTCGAAAAAACGCGCGACCAGCTCAACCTCGTCCGGATCGCCGCTCACGGCAACGCTGTCACCGCGGGCAACCACATGGGCGCGCACCAAGTTCTCGAGTGCACGAAGGGCGCCATCGCCGGCGCCCAAAACGCGCGAGGGGTCGATACCCTCGGGAACGGTAAGTCTAATCTTCGAGGCTTCCATGAACCTCCCTGCGTGCATGGACCAAGCCGGAATCATCGACTCCGATGATAGCAACATCGAGCAGGCAAGGGGCTGTGAGTCCACAGGTATCATCAAGACGGGCATGATGGAACGAGCCGAGCGTCAGGTTGTCGCCATACTCGAGCACCGCACGCTCGACCGTGCCCACGCGGCGGCGGGCATCGGCGATCGCAAGCTCCTGTGCGGCGGCGCGCATGCGACGGCTGCGCTCGGCCATGACCTCAGGGGGTACCTGGTCGGGCATGTCGGCGGCGAGGGTGCCGGGGCGCTTGCTGTAGCGGAACACGTGCATGCGCGAAAAGCCCACGCGACGGCACAGCGCCAGCGACTGCTCGAACTCCTCGTCCGTCTCGCCAGGAAAACCGACGATAACGTCGCACGAAAGTGCGGCCTGTGGCAGGTTAGCGCGAATCATGCGCACCGTATCCTCAAAGGCCTCGGCGCTATAGGGACGACCCATGCGATGCAGCGTCGCCGTGCAGCCAGACTGCACGGGCAGGTGCAAAAACGGCGCGATACGCTTCGGATAGCGAGCCATCACCTTGAGCAAGCGCTCAGAAATATCCATGGGTTCCACCGAGGAGATGCGCACGTGGGCGATCTCGGTGCGCTCCATGATGGCCTGGAGCAGCTCATCGATCTCGACATGTTCGTCGGTCGCGCTCTTGCCGTCATAGGCACCCAGGTTCACGCCGGTCAGCACGACCTCGGGCACGCCGGCCTCCTGGGCTTCACGCACCTGTTCGAGCACGGACTCGACGGGCACGGAACGCTCGGGGCCGCGGGCCTTCCACACGATGCAATAGGTGCAGCGGTGGTTGCAGCCGTCCTGAATCTTTACGCCCAGCCGCGAACGACCGAGCGCATCGACCACGTCGCCATCGCTGCAGGCGGGCACGCTATCGGATTCGACACCTAGCACCTCGCAGACGCGCTCGGCGACGTCTATCTTGGACGGTTCGGCGATCACGCGATCGGAGAGCTCCAGCAGCTCCTCGGGATGCAGGTTGACGACGCAGCCGGTTACGACCACGTAAGGCTCGCCGGGATAGGCCAGGGCGTGACGGACGGCCTTGCGGGTCTTGGCCTCGGCCTCCCCCGTCACGGCACAGGTATTGATAACGATCAGTTCGGCGTCCCGGGGCTCCACCATCGCAAAGCCCAGGCGCATAAGATCGGCAGTGATACGGTCGGACTCAACCCGGTTGACACGACAACCGAGGTTGACGACGGAAATATGGGGTGCGAGCACACGGGCTCCTTAATCGAGGATGTCGTCGAGGGCACTCTTGATACGGTCGGTCACCGACTTCTTACCGGATGCGACGTCATCGCCCATCTCGTCGGCAAAGGCGCGAAGCAGCTCGCGCTGCTTGTTGGAGAGATTGGTGGGAACGACCACGCGCAGCTGCACAATCAGACGACCGCGCGAGCCGCCACCGCCGATACGCGGCATGCCGTAGTTATTGACGCTCACGGTGTCACCGTACTGTGTGCCGGCGGGGACACACACCTTGACGACCTCGTCAGGCATAATGCCCTCGACCTCAATCTCGCAACCGAGCGCGGCCTGCGCAATCGAGATATCGCTCACCAGATAGAGGTCATCGCCATTACGCTTAAAACGCTCGTGGTCGGCGACACGCACGTTGACGATCAGGTCGCCCGACGGCTCGCCACGAAGGCCGGCCTCGCCAAAACCACTCACGCGCAGCTGACGACCGGTCGAAACACCAGCGGGAATATCGATGTCAATCTTTTCGTGAGAAGGCGTGCGGCCCTGGCCATCACAGGTCTCGCAGGGATGATCGATGACCGTGCCCTCGCCGTGGCAGTCGGGACAGGGAGAGGAAGACTGGACCTGGCCCAGGAACGAACGCTGGACTGTGGTGACATAGCCCGTACCGTGGCAGCGGCCGCACTGCTTTTCCTGTGCGCCCTCGGCCCTGCCGGTGCCATTGCAATCGTCACAGGGAGCCAGACGGTCGTAGCTAATCGTCTTTTTACAACCGAGCGCCGCCTCCTCGAGCGTCACCGAAAGCGAGATGGCCATGTCACGTCCGCGACGACGCTCACGACGGCTACGGGCGCCACCACCGGCGCCACCGCCAAAGAACGACGAGAACAGGTCGTCCATGCCCATGCCGCCAAAGATATCGTTGATGTCGACATAGCCAGAGCCACCGGGGCCGTCCGCGGTGCCGTAACGGTCGTAGTTAGCACGCTTCTGCTCATCGGAAAGAACGGAATAGGCCTCGTTGAGCTCTTTGAACTTGGCCTCGGCCTCGGGGTCGTCCGAAACATCCGGGTGTACCGTACGGGCTTTCTTTAGAAACGCGCGTTTAATCGTCCGCGCGTCGGCATCCTTGTCAACGCCAAGTACCTCGTAGTAATCCCTATTTTCCGACACGACCGAATCCTTCCAACTTTCATTATTGTCACAGTGCGTCCTATACCCAAGCTGGGCCGGGCGCAAACAGAGGGTTTGATGTTATTGCATTCCGTACGGCGAAAGCACGGCCCGCTGCGAGCAGCTCGCGAACCAAACCGACACGAGCGCGAACATAAAACCGTTGGCAAATCCATTGGCAAACTGCATCGCGCCGCGTTTCCACCACAGCAGACTGCGATGAAGCACGCCGTCCGACAGCACCATGAACAAGCCCATGGCAAACGGAATGAAGCACATCATGGCGAAGGCGGAGAACACGCCCGAGATGGCCGACAGCACCAAAAACGGAGCGATAATGCCCATGAGGTAGAAGCCGGTGCGAGCCTTACCCTCCAGGCGCTCGGCCTCGACGTGCGCACGACCGACCAGATCGCCGCCCGAAGCGCCGTTCGTGCCGGCGTGACCCATGTTGGGGATGCGCACCTCGTCGCCATCATGCGTGCCGGCGGGAAACTCAATCGTCTGTTCGGAGGTCACACGGACACGGCCGCTGCCACTGCAATCGGGGCAGGGGTCGGCAACGACCTTGCCGGAACCGCCGCACTCAGGACAAACCGTCTGGAACGTGCCCGCACCAAACAGGAAGGACAGGTCGACATCGATATGGCCGCGACCACCGCAGCTCGGGCAGGTATGGGCGTGATCGGATGATACAGAACCCGAGCCGCCGCAGTGACCACAGGTATCGAAGCGCGTGTAGCGCACGGTCTTGCGGGCGCCCTCCTTGGCCTCTTTGGCGTCGAGCTTGATATCGACGACCACGTTGGCGCCGTTCTCGGGATTATAGGCAGCCTGGCCGCGACGGGGCTGGCCCCAGGCGCCCCCAAAGGGGAAACCGCCCTCAAAGGGATTGCCATAGCCCGCGCTGCCGGCATAGCCGCCGCCATAGGGCGAAGCCGTCGGCGCACCGGCAAAGGGATTGCCCGAGCGCATGGCGTCATAGCGAGCACGCTTCTGCTCGTCCGAAAGCACGGCGTAGGCTTCGGAAACCTCTTTGAACTTTTCCTCGGCATCTGGCTCTTTATTGACGTCCGGATGGAGCTTGCGGGCCTTTTGTTGGAAGGCCTTTTGAATATCACGCGAGGTGGCGTCCTTGGAGACGCCCAAAATCTCGTAGTAATCTTTTTCGTTCATCGTCGCCATGCGCGGCAACCTCCTGCTCACAGCAGCGTATATATTGCGGTAATTCTACCCGAGCGGCCTAAGCTAGACCCCAAAACAGCTCGAACAGCATATTTCCATCGAGCCAGCCCAAGTGGGTCGGCGCTAAACGGGCGCGGGCGCGACCTGCGATAACGTCTTTTGAGGTGACGCGCCCCGCCTGTCCTTCAACATGATCGGGCGCCCAGGTGGCAAGGCCCAACTCGAGCGCACGGTCGCAGGCCGCCGCCAGCTCGTCTGCAGCAATCACGCTTGCCGATTGAACCAACAGTTCGGACCCAATGCCACGTGTCATGCGGCAGGCGAGCATCAAATCCTCGGCCACCGCCTCGCGCTGCGACAGATACTCGGCATCAAAGGTCGTCGCGGCATCGTCGCGTTGTACCAGACGCACGCGATGCGCTTCGCCGCGAGCAGGCACGTCGGGATACAGCCCGGCCAAACGATCGAAATCCTCGGCGTCGAGCATACCGGCGGCAGAACGACCCAAACCCAAATAGCCCTGTCCGGTCCAATAGGCAATGTTGTGGGCGCATTCATGCCCATCGAGCGCGTAGCTCGCCACCTCATACGGATGGTAGCCCGCCGAACTCAGCCGCTCGCGCGCAACGTCCATGCATGCGGCTTGGAAATCCTCATCGGGCTCGAGCGACTCATCGCGGCACGCCATGCGATAGAGGGGCGTCCCCTCCTCGAGCGTGAGCGGGTAAACCGACACATGATGCGGAGCCGCCGTCAGCACGCCATCGAGCGTGCTCTTCCAACTCGCTGCGGTCTGTCCGGGAAGCCCACACATAAGATCGCACGACACGTCAAGCCCAGCGTTCTTGACCGTCGCGATGGCAGCGAGCGCCCGATCGGCATCGTGAATACGGCCAATCGCAGCAAGCTCGTCGTTGTCGAGGGTTTGGACTCCCAGAGAAATGCGCGTGACGCCCACCCCGGCAAGCGCCGCGGTGAGCTGCGAAGTCAACGACTCAGGATTAGCCTCGCAGGTAAACTCAACGGGCTTACACCACGCAGAGATACGCCGGGCGAGTTCTACCAGACGCTCCCCCGCCAGCGACGGCGTGCCGCCGCCAACATAGACGGTGCGGACCTGCGCAAGCGCCCCGGCGTCTCCAAAGGCATCGAGGCGTGCATACAGCTGCTCAAAATAGGCATCGAGCGCAGCGCTCAGGTCGCACGGAGCGAAACTGCGCGAGTCAAAGTCGCAATAGCGGCATTTTTGAGCGCAAAACGGCACGTGCACATACAGCGCGGTAACGGCCACCCTTAAGCCTCCAGCGGATGAGCGGGCACCGACTCACCGGCGGCAAGCGCGGCCTCGCAGGCCACCACGTCGCACTCGATATCATCGACCAGCGCCATAAACTCCTCGTACGTGGAGCAGCGCACCACCCGAGCGCGCCAAGCGGCAGCATGGGGCATGCCCTTTAAGTACCAGCTTGCATACGTACGGGCGCGCGACATAAGCGGCAGAAGCTCGTGCGTCAACGTCAGGTGCTCACGCAAAGCCTCCAGGCGCTCGACCGAGGAGCGAGAAGGAACCGGCGTGCCATCGAGTGCAAGGGCTCGGGCATCGCCGAACACCCACGGATTGCCGTAGATTCCGCGCGCGATAAACACCGCGCTGGCACCCGAGCCGTGCAGATGCTCAGCAGCGTCCTCGGCCGAGAACACATCGCCCGAGCCAATCACGGGAATCTCGACGGCGTCGGCAACCTCATCGACGACAGACCAATCGGCCTGGCCCGTATAAAGTTGCGTGGCACAACGACCGTGCACGGCAACTGCAGAGGCGCCCGCCCCTTCGAGCATCTGGGCAAACGTTGCGGCGTTGCGGTCCTCGGCATAAAAACCCTTGCGGATCTTCACGGTCACGGGAACATGCGCCGCGCCCACCGCTGCCTCAACAATCTTCTCGGCCAGATCGGGCGTGCGCATAAGCGCCGAGCCCTCGCCCTTGGTAACGACCTTGCGAGCCGGACAGGCCATGTTGATATCAATCAATGACAGGCGATCGCCCACGCGTTCCTCGACGGCAGCGACGGCACTCGCAAACTGATCGGGCTTGGAACCAAAGAGCTGCACGCAAATCTGCTGTTCCTCGTCGGCCGGCAGCACCAGGCGCCACGTCTTGTTGCTGGCATAGGCAAGGCCCGCAACGCTCACCATCTCGCTGTAGGCAAAGTTGGCGCCGCGGCGGCGACACATGATGCGATAGGCGGGGTCGGTTACGCCCGCCATGGGAGCCATAAGGAACGGCTGCTCGGCATAGGCGCCCAGCAGCCGATTGCTGTATTCAGAAAGCGCCATGGACCTACTCGTCCACCTTGAGAATCGCCATAAAGGCCTCCTGCGGGACCTCGACCGAGCCGATGGCCTTCATGCGCTTCTTGCCCTCTTTCTGCTTCTCGAGCAGCTTGCGCTTTCGCGAGATATCGCCGCCGTAACACTTGGCCAGCACATCCTTACGGCGCGCCTTAACGGTGGAGCGGGCGATGATCTTGTTGCCAATGGCGCCCTGGATAGGCACCTCGAACAGCTGCCGCGGGATGATCTCCTTGAGCTTGTCGCACAGGCCGCGGGCCAGGCCATAAGCCTTATCCTTGTGTACGATAAACGACAGCGCGTCCACCTCGTCGCCCGAAAGCAGGATATCGAGCTTGACGAGCTCGGAGGGGCGATACTCGTTGAACTCGTAGTCGAGCGAGGCGTAACCCTTGGTGCGGCTCTTGAGCTGGTCGAAGAAGTCCAAGATGAGCTCGGCGAGCGGCATATCAAAGCGCATCTCGACCGATTTGCTCGTCAGGTGGATCATATCGGTCGTGACGCCACGGTGCTCGATAGCAAGCTGCATGACGGCACCCGTATACTCGGGCGGACAGATGATCTTTGCCTTGAGGTAGGGCTCTTCAATACGCTCGATGCGCGTGGCCTCGGGCAGATCCTGCGGGCTGCGGACATCGAGCATCTCGCCGTCAGTCTTGTACACATGGTAGTCAACCGAGGGGCTCGTGGCGATCAGGTCCAGATTGAACTCGCGCTCCAGGCGCTCCTTGACGACCTCCATATGCAGCAGGCCCAGGAAGCCCACGCGGAAGCCAAAGCCCAGCGCCACCGACGTCTCAGGCTCCCACACCAACGACGGATCGTTGACATGCAGCTTATCGAGCGCGTCGCGCAGGTTCTCGTAGTCCTTGTTGTCGATGGGGAACAGGCCCGTGTAGACCATGGGCTTGGCCTCGCGGTAGCCCGGCAGCGGTTCGGGGCAGGGGTTCGAAGCCCACGTAAGGGTATCGCCCACGCGCACGGCCTCGGGGTCCTTCAGACCCGTGACCACGTAGCCGACCTCGCCGACGGTCAGAGCATCGACCGGCGTCTCAGCAGGGCGCTTAACGCCCACGCCATCGACCAGGAAGTCCCCTTTGGCCTGCACCATGCGCAGGGTATCGCCCTTTTTGATGGAACCGTCAAAGACACGCACCGTGGCGACGACGCCGCGGTACTCATCGAAGTACGAATCCAGAATTAGTGCCTTGAGAGGGGCATTTGCATCGCCCTTGGGAGGCGAGATCAAAAAGACGATGGACTCCAGCAGATCGTGGATGCCCTCGCCGGTCTTGCCCGACACGCACACGGCATCGTCGGCGGGAATGGCCAGATCGTCTTCGATCTCGGTCTTGACCTCGTCGGGGTGCGCCGAGGGAAGGTCGATCTTGTTGATGGCCGGAACAATGTCCAAGTTGGCGTTCATGGCGAGCGTCGCATTGGAAACGGTCTGCGCCTCGACGCCCTGGGTGGCATCCACGACCAGCACCGCGCCCTCGCAAGCGGCAAGCGAACGCGAGACCTCGTAGGTGAAGTCCACGTGGCCCGGCGTATCGATCAGGTTGAACTGATACGTCTCGCCGTCGTCGGCGTCATAGGACACGCGGACGGCATTGGACTTGATCGTGATACCGCGCTCGCGCTCGATGTCCATCGTGTCAAGCAGCTGCGACTCCATGTCGCGCTCATCGACGGTATGGGTGAGCTCGAGGATGCGGTCACTGATCGTGGACTTGCCATGGTCGATATGCGCAACGATCGAGAAGTTGCGGATGTGGGAAATGTCAATTGAAGTATTCATGCGGACTATCTTACCCGAGCGGTACAAAAAATGGAGCCTGTTCCATAAAACAGGCTCCATTTATGCGCGTAATCTGTGTGATGTGAAATTTACAACTTAAGCGTTGATGCTGTTCACGAGCTTGGCAAGACCGGACTTGCGGTTGGAAGCCTGGTTCTTGTGGATGACATGCTTAGCGGCAGCCATGTCGAGACGCTTGGTGACGGTCTTGAGGGCAGCCTGGGCCTTCTCGGCGTCGCCCTCGGCGACGGCGGACTGGACGTGCTTGGTCAGCGTCTTGAGCTCGGACTTGACAGCCTTGTTACGCATGCGAGCTGCCTCATTGGTGCGGATACGCTTCTTCTGAGACTTGATGTTTGCCACTTCTGGAGTTCCTTTCGAGTTCCTTGCAAAAAATGTATGACACCTCTGAGACACGGTGAGGTCATGCAAGCGCCTACTATAGCACGCTCCCCCTCAAAGGGATAGAACGAATTTGTCAAATAGGCAGGTATCATCACGATTTTCTCAAGATGTTCGTAATCCAGAGCAAAAGCGCGGTCTGAGAATCGGCCGAGCTCTTGAGCGCGAGCTCCACATCGACGGCGCCCTCGAGCGCTGCGACGAGCTCTATCATCGAAAAGCGACGTGCCCAGGTCAGGTGATTCTTGACCTGCCAAGACTGGAGCTTGAGCGTCGCGGCCAGCTCACGCCCCTGTCCGCGCGCATCGAGCGCCTTGGCGACGATCAGCTCGCGGATGCGGCCGCACAGCAATGTGTAAGTCCACACGTAGCTCTTGGCGGGCAGTAGATTGAAGAGCTCGAGCGAGCGGCGCATGTCACGGGCCGAGACCGCATTGAGAAAGTCCCAGGGTTGAACCTCGGCCGTACGTACAATCCAGCGCTCAACGTCGGCAAGCTCAATCTGGGGCGCCTCGACCATCTGGGCAAGCTTAGCCAAGTCGTTATCGAGCATGCGCGTGTTTTCACCCGAACGCGAAACGAGCTCCTCGGCGGCCGCCGTCGAGATCGACTTGCCGTGCTGCGTCGCCATCTGCTGCACGCGGCGCGGCAGTTCCCAGCGCTTGGTACCCGAGCAATCGACGATAGCCTTCTTGTCGATCTTGGCGATTGCCTTGTACAGGCGCGTATTCTTGGCAAGTGAGTCGGCGATAATGAGACAGACCGTCGTGGGGCTGGGACTTGCGAGATACTCGACGAGCGGCTCGGAGATCGCTTTGGCGAGTTTTGAGCAGCCGTCAAGGATTACCAGGCGAAACTCACTGCCCATCGGAAAGGTGTTGAGCGATCCGATAATCGACTCGATATCGGGGTCTTTGGTCATATCGCGCTCGTCGAGGTTGAACTCGACCATGCCCGTCTTTTCCAGACGCGCTTTCATACGCGAGACGGCGTGATCGCGCTTGACTCCGTCGGTACCGACGATCAGATATGCCGGCAGCAGACCGGTTTCGGACATTGCGCTCCCCTCTCGCAGACTCTCGAATTCGTACCGTGCCATTTTAGCCCAGGGGCCCACCGCGCGCCAACGATGTCATCACGGTCGCTGGCATCGCATCGCAAAGCCATTCGCACTCGGCGTGACGGTAATGTCGCCGTGTTCGATGGTGCACGCGAATGCGCCACCCGCATCGCGAACCGCATCGATGCAGGCATCGGATGGATGGCCGTAGCGGTTGCCCTCGCCCGCACTCGCGATAGAGAGCTCGGGCTTAAGCGTGCCCAGCAGGTCTGTGTCGACGGAAACTTTTGAGCCATGATGCCCCAGCTTGAGCACATCGATATCTCCCACCTCCCGTACAAACTCGCGCTCCTGATCGAGCTCGGCGTCACCAGTAAGGAGCACACGCAAGCTCTTGCCTTCCTGAGCGTAGGAGAGCAGCAAAACAAGAGAGTCCTCATTGCCCTCGCCATCCACCGTGTCAAACGGCCACATCACACGTGTCCGAAATGCGCCGATATCGACCGTGTCTCCGCAAGCCACCTGCCGATACGTTACGCCAGGGCGATTCAGGACCTCAGCAGGCGCGCCGTCAAGCGCATCGGCCGCGACCACAATGGTTCCAACCGAAAACTGATCGAGCACATCGGGAAAACCACCCCAATGGTCTTCGTCCCAATGTGTCACGAAGACGGCGTCGATATGGTGGACGTTATTGCGAACCAACGCCGACACCACGCGCTCATCGAGCCCACAGTCCACGAGCGCCACGGTCCCACCCTGACGAACCAGAATCGCATCGGCCTGCCCCACATCGAGCACCGTCACCGAAGGCGGCGCGAATCGATCCCAGTAGATGTACGGAATCCCCGCCAGGAGCGCCAGGCAGACAAGCCCAGCAGCCATAGGCCGTGCCTGCGGGCGCGGCCACCAGACTAGAAGGATCCCCAGTAAACACGGCACTAGATAAATCCACATGCTATCGGGCGGCACGCTCACGGATGCACCCGGCACGGCGGCAAACAGCTGCTCAAAGAACAGCACGCAACGGGCGGCAATCATGGGCACCACGAGCGCCCAAGCTTGCAACGGCTCCACGAGCGAAAAGGGAACCAGCACGATCGACACAGCAAGCAGGAGACTCACAACCGGACCGATGACCGCATTCGCCAGCGGAGCAATGAGCGAGAACGTACCAAAGGCAGGAATGGTAATGGGAAGTGTCGCCAGTTGCGAGCACAGCGTGACCGAAAGCATACTGGCAACGCCCGGTGGCACACCCAGCTCACCCAAAGCGTAGGTCACATAGGGGCAAAAGCACAGAATGGCTAAGACGCTGGCACATGAAAGCTGAAAGCCCATCTCGAACAGCACCGTCGGCCGCAGTAGCACAAAGATGGACATGGTTACGAAGAGTGCCGATGCGCCATGCCGGCGACGCCCCGCGCCGTTTACAACAAGCGTCGCGAACACCATGCAACACGCGCGCACTGCCGAGGGAGACGCGCCCGTAAAGGCAGCGTAACCCACAAGCGTTATCGCCAATATCGCCCGTTGAAGACCGCGTGAACACCGCGTCTTTTGTAAAACGCCCTCGCATACAAACCCCACGATAGCCAAATGGCTGCCAGAGACGGCGATAAGATGCGCCGTTCCCGTCACCGAAAACCAATCGCCCGCCGGCTGGGCGCGCAGCTCGGCCGAACGACCGCAGACGATACCGGCTATGAGCGAACGCGCCGGGTCGGTCGCAGGTGCGATGGACGCAAGCAGCCCATTTCGCAGTCGAAGCAGCGGCCCCGGAGAGCCCTCATCGACCGACACCAACCGGATGACCTTCACTTTTCGAAGCTCGCCTCGAAGCACACGCGAGCGCCCATACGCATCGTTCTCAAAGCGCGAAATTCGACCGATAGTACGAACATGCGAACCGGCGCTGAGTTCACCATCACACGACAGCCGTACCTCACCCAGGCGCTTTTCGCTCGCATACGCATCGCAGGCATAGGAGTACGCACCGTCATTGATGGACGGGTCACCGCGCACAACAAATTCAAGACTGCTCGCAGCGCGATTATCCAGCGCCCTCGAAGCACGCAGCGCCCCAATCGCCCAACCCGCGGACACGACCGTCCCCGCCACGATGCCAAGGGCCGCGGCATACAGCCATCGTCTCCACCGCATAAGGCGCATACAGGACCGAGCCAATACGATGCAAGCCGCAGCAGCAACGGGAATGGCCCAGAGCGATGCGACGGGCGCCGACCGCTCTCCCAGCAGCAAATCGGCTGCCACGTTAAGCACCAAGCCACAGCTCGTACACAGGCCGGCACAAAGGGCCATCGTCCACGGCATCAATGGCCGAGGTGGCATCACATGCTCGCGCTCGGACGCGCTCATACGCAGATACAATCTTTGATTTTGGCGAGCTTCTTCTCACCGATTCCCGATACGCGCATCAGGTCATCGACTGAGGCAAAAGCACCGTTCTTTGTCCGCTCATCGATAATCGACTGAGCCATAGAAGGCCCAATGCCCGAGAGCGTCTGCAGTTCCGCCGCGCTCGCCGTATTGATGTTCACGAGCCCCGACGAAGACCCCGCGCCAGGAGTCGTGGCAGTACTACTTTCGGCCCCGCCGACCGCCGCAGCCGCTTGTTGCTCCCCCACCGTCGGTACATAAATCTTTTGGCCATCTGTGATCTTGGACGCACGGTTAAGCCCTGTCACGTCCGCCTCGGCCGTAAGCCCTCCGGCGGCATCGATCGCTTGGGACACCCGTGCTCCTTCTTTGAGCCGATACACGCCAGGCCTCACAACGGCGCCATCCACATCAACGTACACCTCGGCAGCAGAGGAGCTCTTGCCCGAAGACCCATCGGCATCATCAGGAGACGCATCCCCGGCCCCGCGCGCATCTGAGGCGCTTGCCTCATCACTATGCTCAAACGACACGCCGCTGGAGCGGCTACTAAAACTTGCCATCGCCAAGCCGCTCGCGGCGGCAATGACAACCAAAATCGCCACCACCACCGCTTTATGCCCGAGCAGCTTTTCTGCCCAGCGGTCCATACGTTTAACCCGTTCGTGATGTTCGCGCTGCGCCATAGCAAACACCTCCCAACACCATCGTGTCAGGAAACGAGCGCCGAAGCCTCCGCACGTCCACACTGGTTATCGCGGTCAAACCAAAAGCTGACAAAAACCTTGCGCGAACATGTCCATTTATTCAGTCACACGTCAGCGAATGAACATCTTGGCATCATTTGCCCAGATAGCAAAAGACCGACGATACGGGCGCATCGTCGGTCTATGCAGGCAATTACTCGTGATCTTGGTAAATCTCACGCGGAGCAAGCTCCGAATGTTTGCGTTTTAAGGTCTTAGGGGCCTTATACGTGTTGCTGGAGAAGTCAATGTACTCGGTCTGTTTAAGCAGGCGCTCGATCATCTCCTCGTGGTCGAACAGCTCCCAGGCCTCGTGCACGGCATCGAGTTTGGCGTGCGTCTCGGGACGACGCGGCATAAAAAGCGTGCAGCAGTCGGGCGCTGCCTCAGTGGAAATATCGAACGTACCGATCTCCTGAGCGCGCGCAATGATCTCCTGCTTGTCGGACCCGATGAGCGGACGGAACACGGGAATCTTCACGGCCTCGTTGACGGCCATGATGTTCTCGAGCGTCTGGGAGGCAACCTGACCGAGCGACTCGCCAGTCACGATGGCCTTGGCGCCCTCGATATGCGCGATGCGCTCGACAACCGAATACATGATGCGGCGATACATGATCACGCGCAGGTTGCTGGGGCAGGTGACGGAAATCTCACGCTGGCAATCACCAAACGGCACCACGTACAGGCGGCCGATCTGGACACCCGGCTCAAGCGCACGTATGATGTCCTGCACCAAATACTCGCTCGTATCGGGCGTCTGCGGACGACCGGAGAAATGTACCGGAACGCACACCGCGCCGCGTCGCGCGAGCATCCAGGTCGCCACCGGAGAATCGATGCCCGATGACAGAAGCGTCACGACCTTGCCGGCAGAACCCACCGGCAGACCGCCCACGCCGCGCTCGGAGCGCGCGTACACGTAAACGCTACCCTGGACCACCAGTACGTGCACCATCGCATCGGGGTCGTGCATTTGAACCTTTTTATCGGGGAAGGCCTCGCACAGCACCTCGCCCACCTGACGATTGATATCAATCGAGGTGAGCTCATAGTCGGTATTGGAGCGTTTGGCGTGAACCTTAAACGAATCGAAGGGGCCAAACTCTCGCAGCGCCTTGACGGCGGCGGCGCAGTACTCCTGCGGGTCGCGGTTGGTGTGGTACGCCAGGGACACACGGGCAACGCCGGGGACGGTGCGGATAACGCGCGCCGCCTCGTCGGCCTGATGCTCGTTAAAGGTCACGAGGATATAACCGGAAATTCGAGACACGGCATTCACGGAAAAGGCGGCCAAAGCCGCCTTAATGTTATCCATGAGGATATGCTCAAAATGTGCGCGGTTCTTGCCCTTCAGTCCAACCTCGTGATAGTGGACCAGGCAGACGCGAGCCGCCATTTAGGCTTCAGCAACCTTATGGCCGAGCGCCTTCTCGTAACGGGCCTCGTCGTAGGAGATATCGCCGTCGACGATCTCGTCCATAGCCATCGAGATGGTATCGGCGCCAGAGAGCGCGATGGTGATGTCGTCGACATCCTGAACGGCAAGCACGCGGTTATGCTGGCCGCGCAGCATGCTATTGATGTCGCAGGCACGCTTGGAGGCAAGCGAAGCGAGCAGGAAGCGGTTGTGATCGGTCTTCTCCAGAAGATCGTCAATGCAAGGCTTTACAACGGACACGGACCTCAGATCCTTTCATGCATATCGAGAACGCGAACGAGTTCATCGGTCGCGCGGTCGAGATCGTCATTCACCACGACGTCGTCGTAGCGGTCGGCAAGGGCAAGCTCATGGGCGGCGTTTGCCATACGCAGCTCAATCGTCTCGGGCGTCTCGGTACCGCGACCGACCAGACGCTCGCGGAGCACCTCGAGCGAGGGGGGCTTGATAAAGATCAGCACGGCCTCGGGAAAACGCTCCTTGACCTGCAGGGCACCCTGAACATCGATCTCCAAGATGAGAGACGAACCAGAGGCGAGCTTGGACTGAACCTCGCTCACCAACGTGCCGTAGCAGTTACCGTGGACCTCGGCCCACTCAACAAACTCACCGTTTGCCACGCGGCGGTCGAACTCCTCGCGCGTCAGGAAAAAGTAATTGACGCCATCGACCTCGCCTTTGCGTGGGGCTCGCGTGGTAGCCGAAACCGTCAGGCCCAGGTTAGAGCGACGCTCGCGCACACGAGTGACGAGCGTGCCCTTGCCCGCGCCTGACGGTCCAGAAATCACAAAGAGCTTTGAATCCTGAGCGCTCACTTATTTGGTCAGCTGCTCGAGGAGCTGCTCGCGCTGACGGACGCCAAGGCCCTGGACGCGACGGGTAGCGGAGATGCCGAGCTCCTCCATGATCTTGGCGGCCTTGGCCTTGCCATAACCGGGGAGAGACTCGATGAGGGTGGAAACCTTCATGCGGGAAGCAATGGGGTCATCGGAGTTGAGCACGGACTCGAGGGACTTCTCGCCCTTCTTGATCTGCTCACGGAGCTCTGCGCGAGCGTGACGCGCGGCGGCAGCCTTCTCAAGAGCCTGCTTGCGCTGCTCATCGGTAAGCTGAGGGAGTGCCATTCGTACCTCCAAATAGTTGGGTTATATCTGATTCAATATTTGGCATTTTAGCACGTAAAACGTACAAAATGCCCAATCGCGGCTCCATAGGTTAGACGATACCCGCAAAAAGTGCAATATATCGCGCTAAAAGATGAGCCCCCGACCTGCGATTCCACATAAAGGATGGGAAAGTTTTCGCAGGCACAGGGGCTAATTTGTGCTAATGAGACCCAAAAGTGGTGACTTGAGGGAATCTTTTAGGCGACGTTTTCGACCAGCTTGGCAACGATGGCGTCAAACGCGGCAACCGGATCATCGGCGCCGGTAATGGGGCGACCCACCACGATATGGCTCGCGCCGCGCTCGATGGCCTGGGAAGGCGTGGCCACGCGGGACTGATCGCCCAGCGCAGCACCAACCGGACGCACGCCCGGGGTCACGATCAGCGCATCGGGGCCCAGCAGCTCACGCATGTCATGAGCCTCCATCGGCGAGCACACGATACCGTCGATACCGTTGGCCTGAGCGAGTTTTGCCAAACGGGCGGCCTCCTCGGCAACGGGCGACTCGACACCGATCTCGTTCAGCGCATCCTGATTCATGCTCGTAAGCACGGTGATGGCGACGAGCTTGGCTCGATCCTCGCGTGCCTCCTCGGCACCCTCACGGCAGGCGGCGAGCATGGCACCCGAACCTAAGCCGTGGACCGAAAGCAAGTCGGCACCGGCAAGCGAGGCCGAACGAGCGGCACCGCGCACCTGATGCGGAATGTCATGGAACTTAAGGTCGAGGAAGACCTTGAAGCCCAGGTCCTTAAAGGTCTTGACGATCTCGGGGCCCTCGGCGTAATAGAGCGTCATGCCCACTTTAAGCCAGGCGGCATGGCCCGAAAGCTCATGGGCGAGCTCGAGCGCACGCTCACGGTCGCAGTCGAGGGCGACGATAACGCGGTCGCGGGCATCGGTCTCTAGCATTCGAAAGCACCTACCAACTCGTTGATGTCCTTCACGCCCTGGGACTCGGCCCAGGCCTCGAGCTCGCGCGCAATCTTGAGCGAAGCGCACGGATCGACGAAGTTGGCCATACCGACCGATACGCAGGTAGCGCCAGCCAGGATAAACTCGGCCGCATCCTCACCGGTCATGACGCCGCCGACGCCGTTGATGGGGATATCGACGGCCTGGGCAACCTCCCAGACCATACGCACGGCGATGTGATGGCACAGCGGGCCCGAAAGACCGCCCTTGGGCTTGGCCACACGCGACTTGCGGGTGTGAACGTCGATGGCCATACCCTGGATGGAGTTGATGACCGAAAGGCCGTCGGCGCCGGCGGCCTCGAGGGCGCGGGCGATCTCGGCGACGTTGACCGGGGCCATCTTCACAAACAGCGGCTTGTCGGTCACCTTGCGGCAGGCGGCCATGACGCCAGAGGCGCCCTCGGGCGTGGAGCCCATGGCGGCGCCGCCGGCGGCAATGTTGGGGCAGCTCACGTTGATCTCATAGCCGGCAGCCCAGGGGCACAGCTCGACATACATCTCGAGCGCACGGACAAACTCGTCCACGGAATGACCGGCAACCTGGCAGATGACCTGGCAGCCGTCCTTGGAGAGCTGCTCGAGCCACGGACCGGACTCGCGGGCGAAAGCGGCCACACCGGGGTTCTGCAGGCCCACGGAATTGATCATGCCGCCGGGAATCTCGGCCATGCGGGGTGCGGGATTGCCGGGCCAGGGCTCGGCAGCGCAACCCTTGGTGGTGATGGCACCCAGCTGGGAGACATCGAAGAAGTTCTGGAACTGCCAACCGTAGCCAAAGGTACCGGCTGCGGTGTTGATGGGGTTCTGCATCTTGACGCCGCCGAAATCGACGGCCATGTTCACGGTACCCACTAGAAGACCACCACCTTGGAAGCATCGAACACGGGGCCGCACATGCAGGCGCCCTTCATACCGTCGACCGTCTCGACATTGCAGGTGTTGCAGGCACCAAAGCCGCAGCTCATCATGCGCTCGAGCGACACCTCGCAGTACGCGCCGGCCTCGGTGGCAGCGGCGGCGACCTTCTCCATCATGACGGCGGGACCACAGCTGGCGACGTAGTCGTAACCGCCCTCGCCGAGCAGCTCGGCGGCAGGATCGGTGCAGAAGCCGTGCGTGCCCAACGAGCCGTCGTCGGTGCACACGTTAACCGTGGCTCCCAGCGCGCGGAACTCGTCGACGCCCACGGCCTTGGACGCGGTGCCAAAGCCCAGGCATACGTCAACGTCCACACCCTGCTCGGCAAGCATGCCAGCCAGGCAGAGTACGGGCGGAACGCCGATGCCGCCGGCGACGAGCAGCGCCTTCCTGGTGCCCTCGGGCACGAACCAGCCGCGGCCGCCAGGGCCCAGCAAGTTGGAGGTGGAGCCAGGGCCCATCTGCGACAGACGGCGGGTATCATCGCCCACGACGGCGTACCACAGCTCGACGGTGCCGGCCTCGGCGTCGGCGCGATAGAAGCTCAGGGGCACGCGAAGCAGCGAGGAAGCATCGCCCGGCACGGCGATATTCACGAACTGACCGGGCTTGAGCGCACTTGCAAGCTTGGGGGCCGAGATAACGAGCGAGAAGATGCCGTCGGCGATCTCCTGGTTCGAGACGACCTCAAAGTCGTGCATGCGTGCAGTGGAAGGTGTGGGCATAGACGCTCCAATCCCCCATGCGGTTGCATGGTTCAGGCGAACAGAAAGCGCGGCACCGCAAGGGCACCGCGCACAAAAGCGATAAGGCTATGCTAGCAGATGCAGCCGTCGGCAAGCGTCTGCTTACCGCCGACGAACACATCGGTGGCACGACCGGTGAGCGTGCGGCCGGCAAAACCAGAGTTCTCGGCGCGCGACTCGTAGCCGCCCTCGCCGACCGTCCAGGTTGCGGCGGGGTCGAACACGGTCAGGTCGGCAACGGAACCCGCCTTGACCTGAACCTGGTCGAGGCCCAGGATCTCGCGCGGCTTGATGGCCATGAGCTCGACCATGCGGCCCATGCTCATCTTGCCCGTGTTGACCAGCTCGGTGAGCACGAGCGCCAGCGAGGTCTCGAGGCCGATCATGCCGAAGGGCGCAAGCTCGAACTCGCGGGCCTTCTCCCACGGGGTGTGGGGAGCGTGGTCGGTGACGATAACGTCTACGGTGCCGTCGATGACGCCCTGACGGATAGCCTCGGCATCCTCATCGGTACGCAGCGGCGGATTGACCTTGAGCGAGGTGTTGTAGGTCTCGTCCAGGTCGTTCTCGGTCAGGAACATGTGGTGCGGGGTGGCCTCGCAGGTGACCTGCACGCCAGCTGCCTTACCGGCACGCACGAGCTCCAGGCCATGGGCGGTGGAGATGTGCTGGATGTGCAGCTTGGCACCGGTCAGCTTGGCGATCTCGATATCGCGAGCGATCTGCAGCTCCTCGCCTGCCGCCGGCCAGCCCTCGAGAGCCAGACGGGTCGAGACCTTGCCCTCGTTGATCTGGCCGTGGCCGACAAGGTCCTCGTCCTGGCAGTGGCTCATAAAGACCTTGCCGAACATCTTGCCGTAGTCCATGCAGCGACGGAGCATACCAGCACCCTGCACGCCGCGACCGTCGTCGGTGAAGGCGACGGCGCCGTGGGCGACCATATCGCCCATCTCGGACATGGCCTCGCCCTTAAGACCGCGGGTCATGGCGCCAGAAGGATAGACACGGCAGTGGCCGACCTCGGCAGCGCGGGACTTGACGAACTCAACGACAGTACCGTTATCGGTGACGGGATCGGTGTTAGGCATGGCGCACACGCCGGTGAAGCCGCCCTTGGCAGCCGCGCGGGTGCCGCTCTCGATGTCCTCTTTGACCTCGTAGCCGGGCTCGCGAAGGTGAACGTGCATATCCACCAGGCCAGGGACGAGGTACTTGCCGGAAAGGTCGCGGACCTCGGCTCCCTCGGCGGCGAGGTTCTCGCCGACCTCGGCGATCTTGTCGCCGTCAATCAGGACGTCAACGACACCGTCAAGCTCGACGGACGGGTCGACGACGTGGGCATTCTTAAGAAGCAAGGCCATTATCGGCACCTCCAAGCAGCAGATACAGGATAGCCATACGCACGCAGATACCGGCGTAGACCTGCTCCAGGATGACGGAGCGTTGCGGGTGGTCGGCCATATAGGAGTCGAACTCGACGCCGCGGTTGATGGGGCCCGGGTGGCAAATGATCGCGTCGGGCTTCATGAGCTTCTCACGGTCCTTGGTCAGGCCGAAGAGCTTGTGGTACTCGCGAATGGTCGGGAATGGGGCACCCTCGAGGCGCTCCTGCTGTACACGCAGCATGTAGACGACGTCCAGCTCGGGCAGGACGGAATCGAGGTCGCTCGTCACGTGGTCGCAGCCCAGAACCTCGGGCGCCGGCGGCAGCAGCGTGCCGGGGGCGACGGCGTAGGTCTCGCAGCCCATGATCTTCAACGCGGGGATCAGCGAGCCGCAAACGCGGGAGTGGGCGATGTCGCCGACGACAGCGACCTTCAGACCGTGGAAGTCACCCTTGTGCTCCCAGATGGTGTACAGGTCGAGCAGAGCCTGCGTGGGGTGGTTGTGCTTGCCGTCACCGGCGCAGATAACACTCGCGGGCGAATTCTGCGTGACGATGTAGGGAGCACCAGCGTGCTTGTCGCGCACGACAATGCAGTCAATCTTGTAGGCGTTGAGGGTCTCGACGGTATCGACGAGGCTCTCGCCCTTGACCGTGGAGGTCGAGGAGCCGCCGAAATTGAGGCTGTCGGCCGAAAGACGCTTCTCGGCGAGCTCGAAGGAGCTGCGGGTACGCGTCGAGGGCTCGTTGAACATGTTGACGATGGTCTTGCCCTTGAGCGTGGGGACCTTCTTGATGGCACGCTCATTGACCTCGGAGAACGCCTTGGCGGTCTCGAGGATGAGCTTGATGTCCTCTTCGGAGTACTCGGTAATGTCGATCAGGTGCTTATGATTGAACGCCACGGTACTACTCACCTCCCAGCGGCGCGGAGCCCACGTGGGAACCCGGCGCGACGTCGTTGATCTCGACAGCAGTACGGCCGTCGACTTCCTTCATATATAGGTGCACGTTCTCCTCGTGCGACGAGGGAACGTTCTTGCCGACAAAGTCCGGCGAGATAGGGAGCTCGCGGTGACCGCGGTCAACGAGAACTGCCAGCTCGACTCGGCTCGGACGGCCCAGGTCCATAACGGCGTCCAGAGCGGCGCGGATGGTACGACCCGTGTACAGGATGTCGTCCACCAGCACGACGCGCTTGCCGTCGACGCTGAAGGGAATGTTGGTAGCGTGGATCGCGGGAGCGAAATTGGTCGCATAGTCATCGCGATAGAAGCTGATGTCCAGGCTGCCGAGCGGAACGTCGACACCCTCGATCTCCTTGATCGCCTCGGCGAGCTTCTTTGCCAGAAGGTCGCCGCGCGTGACGATGCCGACCAGAGCGAGGTCTTCACAGCCCTCGTTGCGCTCGAGGATCTCGTGCGCGATGCGGGTCATCGCTCGGTTGACGGCGGTCTCGTCCATGATGACCGCCTTGGGGGAAGTCGTGCCCATCGATCTCCTTCCTCACATGTCTTGACTGCTGACACAGTCAAAAAAATAGATGCCCGACCGCTCAAAGCGGAACCAGACACCCACAGGAAGTACTGCTCATTGACAGCTATGTAATTCCATGCGGGCATCTCGTACCCCTTTAATGGTCTAGGCATAGTGTAGCCAACCTCGGGCTCAAATGCGAGCAGAAATACTAGTCAATCCGTAAACGGAGCCAATCGCTCCATAAACCTATATATTTGTGGGACGCGCTTGAAAACCTTGTTGCGAGCTGGCATAATCCCCTCTGCTGCACGCAAATCGGATCTACGTCCAGGGCCGTAGCGTGGGCACTATCGCCAAAAGAGAAATATCTCTGTGTAGATTGCGCACAGAGACATGCTTCTGTGCTATAGTTCAGGCTTGTTTGTTAACGCGACATGTTCGTTTGTCGCCCAAGGAGGGTCAGTTATGTCCAAAGTTTGCGAAGTTTGCGGTAAGCACCCCGTTGCCGGTCGCTCCATCAGCCACTCTCACCGCGTCACCAACCGTAAGTTCCGCCCCAACATCCAGCGCGTCTACGTCGTCGTCGATGGTCACCGTCGCAAGATGAACGTTTGCTCCACCTGCCTCAAGTCCGGCAAGGTTGCGCGCTCCTAAATAAGGTCTTACCAACAAGTACCTCGGACTCTCCGGGTCAAAGACCTCGCGTTCACATAGAACTTACCAAAGGCGCCCTCCACTACGGAGGGCGCCTTTTTGCACTCATTGGGGACAGACTTACATGAGTGTTTTCGAGCATAGGGGCCGCGTCACAGATGTCAAAGGGATCTAAGCCCAGCCGGTATGCCTTGTAGCTTGACCAACGGTACGCCTCGAGTGAGTTGATCGCACCTTTCACCGGATTGAGAGGGATATAATCGAGCAGCTGCACCGTCTGCGTGTCCGACTCAACCGCGACCCGTGAATAGCGATTGTCAAACAGATGCCCCGTTCTCCCCGTTTTCCCATTGAAATACTCATGTAAGCCTGCCCCCAATGAGTGGGGCGATGCAGAGAGCGGATTGTTTTGTTAAAACGCTTCATTTAGTTGAAGCGTTTTAGTGTGCCTTTTACGGGAATCTTACCGTTCGCCGAATAATTTCTTGCTATCATGCAAGGCGTAGGGTAAATCTCCGATCGCAAGGAGACACAAATGGTGAAAAAGTCACCGGAAAACACTACTCCCGCAATTGTGGACAACGTAGAGGCGCTTGAGGCTAAGCTCGCTCAGATGCGAGAGGCCCAGGCGCTTTTTGCTACGTACACGCAGGAGCAGGTCGACAAGATCTTCTATGAGGCCGCCATGGCCGCCAACAAGGCTCGTATCCCGTTGGCGAAGATGGCCATCGAGGAGACCGGCCGCGGCGTTCTTGAGGACAAGGTCATCAAGAACCACTACGCCGCAGAGTACATCTACAACGCTTACAAGAACACCAAGACCTGTGGTGTCCTGGAGCGCGACGAGGCTTACGGCATCACCAAGATCGCCGAGCCCATCGGCATCGTGGGCGCCGTCATCCCGACGACCAACCCCACCTCCACCGCGATCTTCAAGACGCTGATCTGCCTGAAGACCCGCAACGCCATCATCATCTCCCCGCACCCGGCTGCCGCCAAGTGCACCATCGCCGCCGCCAAGCTCGTGCTTGACGCCGCCGTCAAGGCCGGCGCCCCCGAGGGCATCATCGGCTGGGTCGATGTCCCCTCCATCGAGCTGACCAACATGGTCATGCGCGACGTCGACATCATCCTCGCCACCGGTGGCCCGGGCATGGTCAAGGCCGCTTACTCCTCGGGCAAGCCCGCCCTGGGCGTTGGTGCCGGTAACACCCCGGTTGTCATCGACGACACCGCCGACGTGCTGCTCGCCGTCAACTCCATCATCCACTCCAAGACCTTCGACAACGGCATGATTTGCGCTTCCGAGCAGTCCGTGACCGTCATCGACACCATCTATGACCAGGTCAAGGCCGAGTTCCAGAAGCGCGGCTGCTACTTCGTCAAGCAGGGTGCCGAGATTGAGGCCCTGCGTGCCGCCATGTTCAAGAACGGCGCTCTCGATCACCGCATCCCCGGCATGGCTGCCGCCAAGATCGCCGAGCTCGCCGGCATCGAGGTTCCCGCCAAGACCAAGATCCTGATCGCCGAGGTCACCTCCACCGACCCCGCCAAGGAGGAGTTCTCCCACGAGAAGCTCTCCCCGGTCCTGGCCATGTACCACGCCAAGGACTTCCAGGAGGCCGTCGACAAGGCCGAGCACCTGGTGCTCGCCGGTGGCCCGGGCCACACCGCCTCTCTGTACGTGCACCCCGCCCAGGCCGAGAAGATCAGCCTGTTCGAGCACGTCATGAAGGCCTGCCGTATTGTCATCAACACCCCGTCCTCGCACGGCGGCATCGGTGACCTGTACAACTTTGGCATGAAGCCGTCTCTGACCCTGGGCTGCGGCTCCTGGGGCGGCAACTCCGTCTCCGAGAACGTTGGGGTGAAGCACTTGATCAACGTTAAGACTGTGGCCGAGCGCCGTGAGAACATGCTGTGGTTCCGCGCTCCCGAGAAGGTCTACTTCAAGAAGGGTTCCACGCCCGTCGCCCTCGACGAGCTGGGCAACGTCATGGGCAAGAAGCGCGCCTTCATCGTCACCGACCAGTTCCTCTTCAAGAATGGCAACACCCGCGCCATCGAGGCCAAGCTCGACGAGATGGGCATCGCCCACGACTGCTTCTACGACGTCGAGCCCGATCCGTCGCTGCAGTGCGCACGTCGCGGCGCCAAGCAGATGGCTCTCTTTGAGCCTGACGTCATCATCGCCGTCGGCGGTGGCTCCGCTATGGACGCCGGCAAGATCATGTGGATGATGTACGAGCACCCCGAGTGCAAGTTTGAGGACATGGCCATGGACTTCATGGACATCCGCAAGCGTATCTTCACCTTCCCCGAGATGGGCAAGAAGGCCTACTTCGTCGCCGTCCCGACCTCCTCGGGTACCGGCTCCGAGTGCACGCCGTTCGCCATCATCACCGACAAGGAGACCGGCATCAAGTGGCCGCTCGCCGACTACGCGCTGCTCCCCAACATGGCTATCGTCGACGCCGACAACTGCATGACCGCCCCGCGCGGCCTGACCGCTGCCTCCGGCATCGACGTCATGACCCACGCCATCGAGTCCTACGTCTCCATCATGGCTTCCGACTACACCAAGGGCCTCTCCGAGCGCGCTGCTAAGCTCGTCTTCGAGAACCTGCCCTCCAGCTTCACGAACGGCGCCAAGGACCCGCACGCCCGCGAGGAGATGCACAACGCCTCCTGCATGGCCGGTATGGCCTTCGCCAACGCCTTCCTGGGCCTCAACCACTCCATGGCCCACAAGCTCGGCGCTTTCCATCACCTGCCCCACGGCCTCGCAAACGCCGTCATCCTGACTCGCGTCATGCGTTACAACGCCGCCGAGGCTCCCGTCAAGATGGGTACCTTCTCCCAGTATCCTTACCCCAACGCGCTGCACAACTACGCCGAGATGGCCAAGTACTGCGGCATCGAGGGCAAGGACGACAAGGAGGTCTTCGAGAACTTCATCACGAAGCTCGAGGAGCTCAAGGACTTCATCGGCGTCAAGAAGACCATCGCCGACTACGGTGTCGACGAGCAGTACTTCCTCGACACCCTCGATGAGATGACCGAGCAGGCATTCAACGACCAGTGCACCGGCGCTAACCCGCGCTACCCGCTCATGAGCGAGATCAAGGAGCTCTACCTGGACGCCTACTACGGCCGCGAGCCTCAGGATTACGCCGTCTGCTAGTTCTAGCACGGTTTTAACGGCGGGGGTGCACGGGTGTTTCACACACCCCCGCCGTCGCTTCTATCGCATCGTTGAAAGGATGCAACCATGCTGCTACCCGATTCCAAGACCGAGCTCGTCCGTCGCGGCAACAAGGTCGTTTACGACCTGGGCGACAAGATCGTCAAGGTCTTTAACGAGACCAAGCCCGTCTCCGACGTGTTCAACGAGGCTTTGAATCTTGCCCGCATCAATGAGTGCGGCATCCGCAGCCCCAAGGCTCTCGAGGTTTCCCAGCTCGAGAACGCCAACGGCTGGGCGCTCGTGACCGAGAAGGTTCCGGGCACCACCCTTGCCGAGAAGATGACTGCCGAGCCCCAGCGCTTTGGTGAGTACCTCGAGATGTTCGTCGACCTCCAGATCGAGATCCACGGCTACACCTCCCCGCTGCTCAACCGTCAGCGCGACAAGTTCGCCCGCATGATCGACAGCCTTGATCAGCTCAATGCCACCACGCGCTACAACCTTCAGGAGCGTCTGGACGGTATGACCAAGGAGTTCAAGGTCTGCCACGGCGACTTCAACCCCTCCAACGTCATCGTCGGCGACGACGGCCAGCTCTATGTGTGCGACTGGGCACACGCTACCCAGGGCTCCCCTGCTGCCGACGTTGCCACCACCTACCTGCTCTTTGCCCTCAACAGCAAGGACCAGGCCGAGGCTTATCTGGAGCTCTACTGCGACCGCGCCGACATGCCCATGCAGGTCGTACGTCAGTGGACGAGCATCGTCGCCGCTTCCGAGCTCGCTCGTAAGCGCAACGTGAACGATGAGTTCCTTAAGAACTGGATCGACGTCGTCGATTATCAGTAATATCTGAGCGATTAATTTCGCATCGGAGGCACAAAGGAAACCCCGCAGCTCGCATGGGCTGTGGGGTTTCCTTTTAGCGATTGAGTACGTCGAGAAGATAAAAGGACGGCCCCGCATCTCCCCTATCTGGAGAAATGCGGGGCCGTCCCGTATATCGAACTACAAGCGAAATCGCCGATTAACGGCGTGCCGCCTTCACAAGCTCGGCGACCTTGGCGACGACCTCGTCGATCGCCACGTCCTCGCGCTCACCCGTGGCACGGTCCTTGAGCTCGACGGTGCCGTTCTTGAGGCCACGCTTACCCAGAACGACCTGATACGGGAAGCCCATAAGGTCGTTGTCGGCAAACTTAAAGCCGGGACGCTCGTCACGGTCGTCGACGACGACCTCGATACCCTCGGCGCATAGACCATCAACGATCTGCTCGCAGACGGTAGCGCACTCCTCCTTCTTGGGGTCGAGCGGAATCACCGCAACCTCGTACGGAGCGACGGAGACCGGCCAGACGATACCGTGCTCGTCGTTGTGCTGCTCCACGACGGCAGCGAGCGAGCGAGACACGCCCACGCCGTAGCAACCCATGATAAGCGGCTTCTCCTTGCCGTCCTCGTCCATAAAGGTGGCACCCATGGCCTCGGAATACTTGGTGCCCAGCTGGAAGACCTGGGAAACCTCGATGCCGCGAGCAGCAGAGAGCGGCTTGCCGCAGTGCGGGCAGGGATCGCCGGCAACGACGGTAACCAGGTCGGCCCACTCGTCGACGGTAAAGTCGCGCTCGGGGCAGGCACCGGTAAAGTGATAATCGACCTCGTTGGCACCGCAGGCCCACTGCTTGGACTCGCGCAGGCTCTCGTCGCACACCAGACGGATGCCCTCGGGCAGGTTGACCGGTCCGATAAAGCCCTTGTGCAGACCGTTCGCCTGAAGCTCCTCGTCGGTCATCATACGATAGCCCTTGCCAAAGACATGCTCGGCCTTGCAGTCGTTGAGCTCATGATCGCCCGGGACAATGGCCACGACCGGCTTGCCCTCGGAGTCAATCAACGCCAGCGACTTGCGCGTGCCGTTCTCGGGGAAGCCGAAGAACTTGGCGACGGCCTCGATGGTGCCCATACCCGGAGTCTCGACCTTGGTGAGCGTGCCGTCGCCGGGACCCTCGGTCACAACGACCTTGGTGCTTGCAGCCTCGTCATCGGCAGCAAAGCCGCAATCGTCGCAGTAGACGAGCGAGGCCTCGCCGGCGTCGGCCAGCGCCATGTACTCGACGGAGGTGTCGCCGCCGATTTCGCCGGAGTCGGCGACAACGGGCAGAGCCTTGATGTAGCAGCGCTCGCAGATGTTGGCGTAGGCCTGCTTCATCTTGTCGTACTCCTCCTGCAGGCTCTCCTGCGTGGCAGAGAAGCTGTAGGCGTCCTTCATGATGAACTCACGGCCGCGCATCAGGCCAAAGCGGGGACGGAACTCATCGCGGAACTTGTCCTGAATGTGGTACAGGTTGACGGGCAGCTGCTTATAGGAGCGCAGCTCGTTGCGCACCAGGGCCGTGACGGTCTCCTCGTGCGTGGGACCCAGCACAAACTCGCGACCATGACGGTCGTCAAAGCGCACGAGCTCCTTACCATAGGCATCGATGCGGCCGGACTCACGCCACAGCTCGGCATCGACCATAATGGGCATCATGAGCTCCTGGGCGCCGGCGGCATCCATCTCGTCGCGCACGATGTTCTCGATCTTACGAATCGAGCGCCAAGCGAGCGGCAGATAGGA
>UMHQ01045430.1_pt1 | contig 84649 bp, 69 predicted proteins | sample 1965531 | NCBI WGS metagenome assembly UMHQ01 (sample SAMEA4836098, study PRJEB28245) | human gut metagenome | biome: gut microbiome; material: fecal sample | place: Denmark | collected 2008 | reverse complement strand
CGCTCGAACTGCTGCGCCTGGCCATCCCGCGCCGCGTCTACACGGACAACCACATCCGCGTGATCGCCGCAGCGTGCCGCAACATCTACGAGCGCCGCAACGAGATCACCACGGGCTACCGCATCACCTTCGAGGCGCCGATCCTGCGCCACTTCACCGTGGAGCTCGAAAAGATCTGACGCCCCGCGGGGCATTCGGACGGCGGGGCCTTCAGCCGGGTCCCCGCCGCATACGACAAAAGGGCCGGAGAACGATCTCCGGCCCTTTCCGTTGTCCGATGCCCCGACGTCAGAGGAGCGTTTCGAGGATCTGCACGGCATTGAGCGCCGCACCCTTGCGGATCTGGTCGCTCACGCACCAGAAGGTCAGCCCGTTGTCCGAGGTCAGGTCGCGGCGGATGCGGCCCACGTAGACGGGGTCCTTGCCGGCGACGAAGAGCGGCATCGGGTAGACCTTCGCAGCGGGATCGTCCATGAGCACCACGCCGGGCGCCGCGGCGAAGGCCGCACGGGCCTCCTCGACCGAGACGGGACGTTCGGTCTCGAGCCAGACGCTCTCCGAGTGGGCCCGCATGACGGGCACGCGCACGCAGGTCGCCGAGACGCGGACATCCGAGTGCATGATCTTGCGCGTCTCGTTGAACATCTTCATCTCCTCCTTCGTGTAGTCGTTCTCGGTGAAGACGTCGATGTGGGGAATGACGTTGTAGGCGAGCTGGAAGGCGAACTTGCTGACCGTCGGCTCCTTGCCGGCGCACAGCTCGGCATGCTGCGTCTCGAGCTCGGCCATTGCCGCAGCCCCCGCGCCGCTGGCCGACTGGTAGGTCGAGACGTGCACGCGCGTGATGTGCGACAGCCGTTCGATGGCATTCAGCGCCACGACCATCTGAATGGTCGTGCAGTTGGGGTTGGCGATGATCCGCCGCGGGGCGTTCTTCGCATCCTCGGGGTTGACCTCCGGCACGACCAGCGGCACGTCGGCCTCCATGCGGAAAGCGCTCGAGTTGTCGATCATCACGGTGCCGTACCGGGTGATCGTCTCCGCGAACTCGCGCGACGTGCCGGCTCCTGCCGACGTCAGGGCGAAATCCACGCCGCGGAAATCGTCGTTGTGCTGCAGCAGCCGCACCGGGATCTCCCGGCCGCGGAACGTATAGGTCCGGCCGGCACTGCGTTCCGACCCGAACAGCAGCAGTTCGTCGATCGGCAGCGCCCGCTCCTCGAGAATCTTCAGAAACTCCTGGCCAACGGCTCCGCTGGCCCCCACGATTGCAATTTTCATTTTTTTCGATCTATTTCGGTTCTTTGTGGTCCATTCACTCCGCCGCACGCCGGGCTTCACCCGCCCCGCCGCGCGCCGCATCCGCTAATCGAAGAAGGCGTCGTCCTCGTCGATGCCCGTTTCGGAGGCGCGCTGGTCGGCCGGCTCCGCCTCGTCCTCGCAGTCGTACTGCGGCATGAGGGTCGGGCGCACGAAGCGGTCCTCGCGCGTCACGCCGAGGCGTCCGTCGTCGTAGACCCGCTGCAGGAAGTCGCCCACGATGGGCAGCGCCACGACGCTGCCCTCGCCGCGCGCGAGCAGGTGCACCGACTGGTCCTCGCCGCCGACCCATGCGCCGGCCACCAGCCGCGGGGCCACGCACATGAACCAGGCGTCGCGGTTCTTGTTCGACGTGCCGGTCTTGCCGCCCAGCTCGACATCCTGCATGTTGTACATCCAGTTGAGGCGTCCGGCCGTGCCCGACTTCACGACCCCCTGCAGCATCGTCAGCATCGTGTAGGCCGTGCGCTCGCTGATGGCGTCCTGCGACTGCGGGATGAAGCTGGCGATGAGGTTGCCCTGCCTGTCCTCGATGCGCGTGACAAAGATCGGGTCGTTGTGCACGCCCTCGTTGGCGAAGGTCGAGAAGGCGCTCACCAGTTCGTAGACGTTCGATTCGGAGGTGCCGAGGCAGAGTGCCGGCACGGGGTCGATGTAGCTGCGGATGCCCATGTTGTGGATGAAGTCGGCGACGGCCTCGGGCTGCTTGGCCTGCTTCATGATCCAGGCCGAGTAGTTGTTGCGGCTGCGGGCCAGGCCCCAGCTCAACGGGTGCAGCACGCCGTCGTACTCGACCTTTCCGGCCTCCTTGGGCGACCAGGCCGTGCCGTTGGCCGTCTCGATCGTCGTCGGCAGGTTGGGCACCATCGTGCAGGGGGTCATGCCGAGGTGGTCGATGGCGAACGTGTAGACGAAGGGCTTGATCGTCGAACCGATCTGCCGCTTGCCCTGCTTGGCCATGTCGTACTTGAAGTAGCGGAAGTTCGGGCCGCCGACGTAGGCCTTCACGTAGCCCGTGCGGGGGTCCATCGCCACGAAGGCGGCGCGCATGATGCGCTTGTGGTGGAGGATCGAGTCGCGCGGCGTCATCAGCGTGTCGCGGTCACCCTTGAACGTGAAGACCTTCATCGAACAGGGGCGGTCGAACGCCGCCTCGATCTCCCGCGCGCTGGCCCCGGCGTTCTTCATCTCGCGGTAGCGGTCCGAATAGCGGATGGCGTGGCGCATGATCCGCTCGCGCTCCTCGCGGTCGGCATCCACGAAGAGGACCTTCGTGCGCCGGTACTGCGCGTCCATCGCGGGCTGGATCACCGTCTCGAGCTGCTTCTGCACGGCCTGCTCGGCGTAGCGCTGCATCGAGGAGTTGATCGTCGTGTAGATCTTCAGGCCGTCGCGGTAGATGTTGTAGGGCGTGCCGTCGGCCTTGACGTTCTTGCGGCACCAGCCGTAGAGCGGGTTCTCCTCGTACTCGCGCACCGCCTGCTCGTAGTCCCACTGCGTGTAGAACTGGCTGCGCTTCGGGCGGTCGGCGTTCATCACCAGGCGGAGCATCTCGCGGAAGTAGGTCGCGATGCCCTCGTTATGCGACACGGGCTTGTAGTTGAGCACGATCGGGAGTGCCGAGATCGAGTCGCACTGCCCCCGCGTCAGCGCTCCGGCCTCGGCCATGCGCGAGAGGACGAGGTTACGGCGCGCCAGCGCGTTGTCGGGATTGCGCACGGGCGAGTAGCGCGTCGGCGCATTGACCACGCCCACGAGCACGGCGGCCTCCTGCACGTTCAGCTCGTCGGGCTCCTTGTTGAAGAAGGTGTGGGCCGCGGCCTTGATACCGTAGGCGTTCGAGCCGTATCCGACCGTATTGAGGTACATCGCGGCGATCTCCTCCTTCGTGTAGTTGTATTCGAGCTTCAGGGCCGTGATCCACTCCTTGAACTTCGACGTTACGAGCTTCGCCGTGCGGGCCACGCGGCTGCGGTTGCGGGCCGTGTCGCGCGGAAAGAGGTTCTTGGCCAGCTGCTGCGTGATGGTCGAGCCGCCGCCCTGCGAGGTGTTCTGCAGCAGCACGGTCTTCACCGCCACGCGGGCCAGCGACGGGATGTCGATGCCCGAATGGCTGCGGAAGCGCACATCCTCCGTGGCGACGAGCGCCGCGACGATCGGCGGCACGTCGTGGCCGTCGAGCCGGATGTGGAGCGTCGAGTCCGACGGAAAGAGGTCGGCATACTGCACGTAGGAGCGGTTCTGCACGAAGAACGTACCCAGCACCTTGCCGTCCTCGGAGTAGATCTCCGTGGCGAGGTTGCTGCGGGGGTTCTCCAGCTCCTCGAACGAGGGCATGCGGCCGAAGACCCCGAAGGCCGTGAGCAGCAGCATCACGCCCACGAGCACGAAGGGGGCGAAGGCCACCACCCAGATCCATCTTATCGCTTTCGGGCCGATGCCCGACGTTTTCCGTTGTGTCATAAAACCGAATTTGCGGCAAAGTTACGAAAAAATATCAGAACGGGAGCCCCAGCGAGGCGGTAAACCACATCCCGCCGCTCGAAGGGCGGTAGAACGACAGCGCCACGGTCGTGGTCGCCGCGGCGGGCTGCCGGAAGAGGTTGATGTCGAAGAGCAGGTCGCCGCCCGCGGACCAGATGCGCCGCCAGTCCATCCCCTGGCGGGCGAAGTCGCGGAACTGCGCGTAGTCGCCGCCGACGTTCAGCCGCACGCGCTTGACGTAGAGCACCGAGCCGATGCCCCCCTCGGGATACCACACCGGCAGCTGGTAGTCGGCCGACAGGCCCGTGTAGTTGTTGGCCACGATGTCCGACGAGGTGAAGCCGCGCGGGATGAGGCGCGTCGAGCGGTAGCTCAACGGCGCGTAGCCCGACGGGAACTTGTAGCCGCCGATCGAGGTCTGGTAGGTGGCGGCCAGCTGCAGCGAGTGGTGCGGCGCCACGCCCGGCAGGTAGAGCTGCCCGTAACAGGAGATCAGGTCGCTGAAATAGGTGTCGGCGGGATTGAGCGTATAGGAGGCGCTCACGACATAGCCCCAGCGGGGGGCGAAGTCGCGGTGCGCGAGGGCCACCTGGTCCGAGAAGCCCGCGCCGAACGAGAGCTTGTGCAGGCCGCGGCGGAAACCGATGCGCTGCATGTTCGAGATCCAGCCGTCCTCGCCCCACTCGATGCGGTGGAGGTTGGCCACCATGCCGTTCGAGTAGTTCCACCCGGCCGAGAGGGAGAGCTGCCGCGTGTGGTAGCCGCGCTGGAGGTAGAGCGGCAGCGTGGCCGTCAGCCCCAGGGAGTAGTACTTGTCGGGGGCGGGCCGCTCCTGATAGACCGGATTGCCCGTCTCGGGATCGTACTGCGCCAGCGAGTAGAAGAGCTGGTTGCCGCCGAACGCCGCGTCGAGATCGAAACGCAGTCCCAGCCCGTAATAGCGCACGCCGAGGTTGAATAACGAGCCTTCGCTGCGTGTCCAGCCGTAGGAGGCGTAGGCCTCGGTGTTCGACAGGAGGTTCTGCGAGAGGAACGTCACGCCGAGGTTCAGATCGACGATGTGTTCGTCGACGGCCAGGAAGGGGTCGAACGCCACGGGCATCCAGCTGTGGACGTTGACCAGATTGGGCAGCTTGCGGTAGCGTCTGACGCGGAAATCGGCCCGCTGGCGCGCCGAGTCGGCCGCCGTGAAGCGCACCGTGTCGAGGTTGACGACATCCCAGCGGCGGCGCGGCGGGTTGACCAGGTTGCGCGGCAGGCGCGACGGCGTGACGGGCTCAAGGAGCGAATCCGAGAGCGGCTGCGTCGCCACGCGGTAGCCGCGCCGGTCGTAGGAGGTCACGAGCACCCCCTCGCCGCCGGGTGCGGGCGAGAAGGAGCCGTATTTCGATTCGGTGATGCGGTACTCGCGCCCCGAAGCCAGGTCGTAACAGTGCGCCTCGTCGCGTCCCGAGGCGATCGAGCCGAAGTAGAGGCGTCCGTCGGCGGCCCGCAGGTCCGAGAGCGTGATGTAGGCCCCCTGCGTCAGGGGTTCGACACCCTCCCGCGCGACCCGTCCGAGCCACATGCCCGAGTCGTCGGTCACCAGCACATACCACGCCCGCGTCGCGTTGTCCCAGGCCAGCCCGTGCAGCTCGGCGTGCGCGGGCGCCGCCGTGCGGCGGAGCTCACCCCCCTTCGTCCGCACCGCGACGACATACGACCCGTCGGAATTGTACTCCACCCAGCCGAAGTCCTCCCCGGCCGCAGTCGGATAGAGCACGCGCCGCGCGCCGGCCACGGTGCGCGGGCGCTCCTGCGCGAGCGACATGGCGCACAGCTGCGAGTTGACCCGCTGCTCGAAGAGCGCCGAACGCCGGTACTCGGTCCACCAGAGGCTGTCGCCGCGAAGCGTCGGGCGCGTCGAGACGTTGCCCGTGTAGGCGACCAGGCGCTCCTCGCCCGTCCGGGGGTCGATGCGCACGAAACGCGACGGACGGTCGAAGTCGCTCTTCAGGGCCAGCACCCCGCCGTCGGGCAGGGCCAGCGGCCAGCGGTAGGTCGTATGGTTTCCGTCGGGCAGCGGCGTCAGCGTCGCAGTGCGCTCCTCGACGGGCGGGAGCGCCGCCCAGAAGCGCTGCAGCGAGTCGAACGTCTCGCGGAAGAGGCGGTCGACGCTCGTGTCGTAGAACTTCTCCAGGGCGATGCCCGTCGTGAAGATCATGTAGGGGTTGCGCGAACTGTACCATGTCACCTTGTCCCAGATGTTCTCACCGTAGCGCTCCCAGGCGTAGGAGCAGATCTGGTATCCCAGCTCGTAGTGGTCGGGGATGTAGTCGCGGTAGGAGCCGCAAAACCACTTGTCGATGTTGCGCCGGCGGCGGCCCCGCTCATACCCCACCCCCTCCATGGCGCGGTAGCCCATCGAGAAGGAGGGTTGCAGTCCGCGGCCGAACGACGACATCATCGTCTCCGACATCACGGCATCGCCCTCCATGGCCCAGATGGGCATGAAGAGCAGCCCGATGGTCGAGCCCTGCTGTCCAAGTATGTAGCTCAGTACGCGGATCAGCCCCCGGTCGAGGTTGTTGTACTGCACGGCGTGGCGGTATTCGTGCGCGACGAGCTGCTTGTACCACGGCATCGAGTAGGAGTCGATGGCCGGCGAGGTGAGGAACTCCACACGCTTCGGCAGGTACATGACCAGTCCGTTCGAGAGGAAGTTCTCGGGGTGCATGACGAAGGGGATGCGCATCGGGCCGTGGCGGAAACCGTAGGAGATGTCGGGCTGCACGGTGCGCACGTAGAAGAGCGTGCGCGCGGCCACGCCCGCCACCGTATCGGGATAGATCATCCGCACGTCGGGCGTGCGAACCGTCGACCACTTCATCGGGGCGTCCGATCCCCACGTATAGTACTGCGCCGTTGCGCGCCCGGCCGCGCACAGCGCCCACACGAGGGTCAGGACAAACGACAGGCGCTTCACGTCAACTGCCGGCTTTCTTGCAGCCGTAGCCGGCCGCCGTGAGTATGGCGACGACGCGGTCGCGGTGGTCGCCCTGGATGATGATCTCGCCCTGCTTGGCCGCCCCGCCCACGCCGCAGCGCGTCTTGAGCAGGCGCGCCAGCTCCCCGAGGTCGGCCTCGCTCCCCACGAAGCCCCGCACGAGCGTCACGACCTTGCCCGCACGCTGCCGGCGGTCGAGCCACACGCGCAGCTGCTGCCGCGCCGGGGGCAGCGTCTCCGCCTCCGGCTCTTCGTCGGTCACGTATTTGTAGTCGGGGTCGGTCGAATAGACCATCCCCAGACGCGATTTCCAATCGTTGTCTGCCATCTCTTCAGTTTGGTTGCTTATGTCGGATTCCTAACGCCCGGTCGGGCGCGATATTTTGCACAAAAATAATAAATTATTATCTTTGTTTGCGTAACAGGCCACGAAGATGCGAGAAAAACTGCGCAAGCTCAACCCCTTTGCGCGGCAGCCGACACTCGACGAACTGCCGCACCCGCTGCCGGCCAACACCGACCAGCGGCTGGTGAAGGTCTACGTCGAGGGCTACGAGGACGTGGCCTTCTGGCGCGGTATCTTCGACCACTTCCAGAATCCCTACCTGCGCTTCGAGATCTCGGTGCCCGACCGGGGCGACCTGCCCAAGGGCAAGAAGGTGCTCCTCTCGATGATTCCCCGCTCGGGCGAGGAGCTGCTGCTGTGCGTCGATTCGGACTTCGACTACCTCTTTGCCGGGCGCACCGAACAGTCGAGCGAGGTCATCGGCGCGAAGTTCATGTTCCACACCTACGCCTACGCCACCGAGAACTACCTCTGCTACGCCCCCTCGCTGCACAACGTCTGCGTCAAAGCCACGAAGAACGACACGCGCATCTTCGACTTCGTGAAGTTCATGCACGAATACTCGTGTGCGATCTACCCGCTCTTCGTCTGGTACGCCTTCTCGGCGCAGCTGGCGTCGGAGAACGTCTTCCCGCTCATCGACTTCAAGTCGTCGGTGCGCATCGGCTACCTCGACCTCGAGGAGAACGGAGCGAAGACCCTCGAGTGGCTGCGGCGCAACGTCGCCAAGCGCGAGCGGCTGCTCGAACAGCGCAACCCGAAGATGCTCGAACCGATGAAGCTCTTCGAGGCGCAGCTGCGCGAACGGGGGCTCACGCCCGAGAACGCCTACCTGTTCATGCACGGCCACACGCTCATGGACAACGTCGTGCTCGTCCTGCTCAACTGCGTGTGCGAGAAGCTGCGGCAGATGTCCATCGCCCGCATCACGGCCTCCGACAAGCGGGGCGTGGCGCTCAAGAACGAGATGTCGAACTACAACAACTCGCTGCGCTCGATCCGCGACGTGCTGCTCGACAACGAGAATTACGTCCGCTGCCCGCTCTACCGGCGGCTGCAGCGCGACATCACGCGCTACATCACGCGCACGATCCTCGACATGAAGCGCCGCGGCGAGATCCAGGGCGACTCCTACCTCACCGTGCTGCGCAACCTGCGCGACGTCCAGCGCTGACGCCCGGCGGCATATCGCCCGGCTGTATATCACCCGCCGCAGGGATGTTCGCCTCGCGCGGCAGAAACAGCGGCGACAACACGCTGCGGCAGACCCGGCGGCAACCCGGTGACAACCCGGTGACAACTTCGGTGACAACTCCGACGGCGAAAAACAGCGGCAGCGAAAAACAGCGGCGGTTCCTCTTCGGAAGGGGCCGCCGCTCTGTCGATGCCAAATCCCGATCCCGGGATCGGAACCGGACATGAAGGAAAAACCGTCCGTCAGACGCGCTTGCGGACCACGCGCACGGTCGACTGCGTGGCCTGGCGGATGAAGACCTGCGGACCGCAGGCGTAGCGCCGCCACAGCTCGTCGGTGTAGCCACGCACGGTGAGCAGCTCCATGTTGTCGGAGCGCATCACGTCGAAGCCCGCCCCGCGCAGCGCCCCGACCGCCTCGTCGATGTGCCACGACCTGTCGACGCAGAGGCTCAGGTTCACGGCCGAATTGTGGATCAGGTTGGCCTTGATGCGGAAGCGCTCGAGCAGCGAGAAGATCGTGGCGAACTTCTCCTCGAGCACGAACGAAAAGTCGCGCGAACGGAGCGTCAGCAGCACCTGGTCCTTCTTCAGGATCAGGATCGGCACGTCGACCGGCGCCGACATGGCGCGGATCACCGTACCGGGCTTGCGCTTGTCGCCGAAGGGGCGGACATAGAGCGGGATGTTCTTGTTCTGCAGCGGCTTGATCGTCTTCGGGTGGATGATCTGCGCCCCACTGTAGGCCAGCTCGATCGTGTCGAGGTAGTTCAGCTCGGCGATCTGCACGGCGTCGGGAAAGATCTTCGGGTCGGCATTCAGGATGCCGTCGACATCCTTCCACACCGACATCGACTCGGCATCGAGGATGTTGGCCACGACGGCCGCCGAGTAGTCCGAGCCCTCGCGGCCGAGCGTCGTGGTCGTGCCGTCGGGCGCCCCGCCGATGAAGCCCTGCCCGACGAAGATCGTCTCCCCGCAGCCGGCCAGCGCGGAGCGCAGGCGCGGAGCCGAGGCCTCGATGTCGACGCCGGCATCCTTGTGGCGCTGCTCGGTGAGCAGGCAGCGGCGCATGTCGATCCAGCGGTTCGCCACGCCGGCATGGTTCAGGTACTCGGAGATGATCGTCGTCGAAACCAGCTCGCCGTAGGCGACGATCTCGTCGTAGCGCAGCTCGGCCTCCTCGGGACGGTAGACCGTCTCGGCGGCCACACGCTCCAGTTCGTCGAAGAGCGCGTCGACCCGTTCGAGCTGCCTGTGGCCGTGCCACAGGTCGTCGATGATCTCCGCATGGTAGCTGCGCAGCGCGGCCACCTCGCCCAGAGCCGCCTCGCGGTTCCCCTGCTGCACGCCGGCAAAGACCCGCTCCAGGGCGTTCGTCGTCTTGCCCATGGCCGAGACGATGATGAAGAGGTGCTGCTCGTCGTCGATGATCTTGCGCAGGTTTCTCACGCCGTCGGCGTTGCGCACCGAGGCGCCTCCGAATTTGTAGACTTTCATATCTTTGCTGTTAACCCAACCAACTTTTGTCGGGCTGCGGGGCCGCCGCCCGGGCGGCGGCCCGTCGGCCCCTGTTTTTCCGGGTGCGCCCTACTTTTTGACCGGACGGTACGGCACGCCGATGTTCTGGAAAAGGAAGGCGTACATGTCGGCCGCCTCGTCGATGCGTTTCGAGGTCGGCTTGCCGGCGCCGTGGCCCGCCTTCGACTCGATGCGGATCAGCACCGGGGCATCGCCCGCCTGGCAGTGCTGCATCTGGGCGGCGAACTTGAACGAGTGGGCCGGGACGACGCGGTCGTCGTGGTCGGCCGTCATCACGAGCGTGGCGGGATACTTCACGCCCTCGCGGATGTTGTGCACGGGCGAGTAGGCGTAGATGTAGGGGAACTGCTCGGCGTTGTCCGACGAGCCGTACTCCACGACCCAGCCCCAGCCGATGGTGAACTTGTGGTAGCGCAGCATGTCCATCACGCCGACCTGCGGCAGGCAGACGGCGTAAAGGTCGGGACGCTGCACCTCGCAGGCGCCGACGAGCAGGCCGCCGTTCGAGCCGCCGTTGATGGCCAGACGCTCCGACGAGGTGTACTTCCCGGCGATGAGGTACTCGGCCGCGGCGATGAAGTCGTCGAAGACGTTCTGCTTCCTGTCGAGCATGCCGGCGCGGTGCCAGGCCTCGCCGTACTCCGAGCCGCCGCGCAGGTTGGCCACGCAGTAGATGCCGCCCTGCTCGACGAACATCAGCGCCGAGGGGTTGAAGCCCGGCGTGAGATTGATCTGGAAGCCGCCGTAGCCGTAGAGCAGGCAGGGGTTCTGGCCGTCGAGCTTCATGTCCTTGCGGTGGGTGATGAACATCGGCACGCGCGTTCCGTCCTTCGAGGGGTAGAAGACCTGCTCGGTGACGAAGAGCGACGGATCGAAGTTCACCTCCGGGGCCTTGTAGAGGGTCGACTCACCCGTGGCGATGTCGTAATGGTAGACCGTCGCGGGGGCCGTGTAGTTCGTGAGCGTATAGTAGAGCTCGGTCGCCTCCTTCTCGCCGGAGAAGCCGCCGACGGTGCCGATGGCCGGGAGCTGCACGTCGCGCACGCGGCGGCCGTCGAAGTCGAACTGCACGATCTTGTCCTGCGCATTCTCCAGATAGGAGGCAAACAGGTAGCCGCCGACCGCCGAGACCCCTTCGAGCAGCGTCGTCTCATGCTCCGGAATGACGGTCTCGATCCGCTTCGGACTGTTCAGGTCAATGCGGCAGAGGGCATAGTTCATGGCGTCGCGGTTGGTCACATAGTAGAGGGCGTCGTCCTTCACCGTGACGGGGGCATAGTCGGCATCAAAGCCCTTGAGCAGCGTGCGGAACTGCTTTTCGGAGCTCCGGCGGTAGAGCACCTCCGTGCCGGAAGTACCCTCCGACGCAAGGACGAAGAGCCACTTGCCGTCCTCCGAGGGCCAGGCCCAGAAGTAGCGCAGCGGGTGCTCGCGGTCCTCGTAGACGAGGCGGTCGGCCGACTGCGGCGTACCGAGCGCATGGTAGTAGACCTTCTGATACTGGTTCTGCGACGAATAGACGCGTCCGTCGGGCGCCTCGTAGCCGCTGTAGTAGAAGCCTTTGGAGTCGGGAGCCCACTCGGCGCCGGAGTTCTTGACCCAGTTGATTTTGTCGGTGGTCAGCTCGCCCGTCGCGGTATCCTTGACGCGGATCTCGACCCAGTCCGAGCCCGATGCGGCGGCCGCATAGGCGAAGTAGCGCCCGTCCTTCGAGAACGACGCCGCGGCCAGCGCCACCGTCCCGTCCTCCGAGAGGGTGTTCGGATCGAGGAAGACCTCGCCCGGCGTGCCCGGCTGCTGCGTGCGGTAGAGCACCGACTGATTCTGCAGGCCGTCGTTATAATAGTAGTACCACCAGTCGCCGTGCTTGACCGGCGCCCCCTCCTTGGGATAGTTCCACAGTTCGGTCAGCCGCTCGCGGATCGCACCGCGGAAGGGGATCTGCGAGAGGTAGTTCTCCGTCACGGCATTCTCGGCCGCCACCCAGGCTGCCGTCGCCTCCGAATTGTCGTCCTCGAGCCAGCGGTAGGGATCGGGCACCTCGGTGCCGAAATAGTTGTCCACGACCCCGCCGCGCTCGGTTTCGGGGTAGGGCATCCGTTTTATCTGCTTCATGTCGCTGCAGGATGCTGCAAGGGCCGCCATGCCCGCGAGCAGGGCGGCGGTGGTGAATGAGTGTTTCATACGCGTACCTTTTGGGTTATGGTCGGGGCAAAGTTAGGAAAAATAAGCGATTTTGCATACCTTTGTCCGGAACAAACTTTCAGCCCGCCGCCGGCGGAGCAGGCCGGAGTGCCCGACGCGCCCCGGCCGTCCGGTCCGCAGGTGCGGCTGCCCAAACACGACAAAAAAAATGTACAGCGAACTCGAAACGATAATCGGGCAGGCGTGGGAAGACCGCTCGCTGCTCGAACAGAAGCAGGTGCGCGAAGCGATCGAGCGGGTCGTCGCGCTCGTCGACCGCGGCGAGCTCCGCACGGCGGAGCCCGTCGATGCCGATGCCGGTGAATGGCGGGTCAACGAATGGGTCAAGAAGGCCATCATCCTCTACTTCCCGATCCGTCCCATGCGCAAGATGGAGGCCGGCGAACTGGAGTGGTACGACAAGATGGAACTCAAGCACGGCTACGAGGAGCTGGGCGTGCGCGCCGTGCCGCACGCCGTGGCCCGCTACGGCGCCTACATCGCCCCGGGGGCGATCCTCATGCCGTCGTATGTCAACATCGGGGCCTACGTCGACACCGGCACGATGGTCGACACGTGGGCCACGGTCGGCTCGTGCGCCCAGATCGGACGCCACGTCCACCTCTCGGGCGGCGTGGGCATCGGCGGCGTGCTGGAGCCCGTGCAGGCGGCACCGGTCATCATCGAGGACAACTGCTTCATCGGCTCGCGCTCGATCGTTGTCGAGGGGGCGCACGTCTGCCGCGAGGCGGTCCTCGGCTCGAACACCGTCATCACCGGCTCGACGCACATCATCGACGTCACGGGGCCGGAGCCCGTCACCTACAAGGGCTACGTCCCGGCCCGCTCGGTGGTCGTGCCGGGCAGCTACCGCAAGCAGTTCCCGGCGGGCGAATACAGCGTCTCGTGCGCCCTGATCATCGGCCGCCGCAAGGAGTCCACCGACAAGAAGACCTCGCTCAACGACGCCCTGCGCGACTTCGGCGTCTCGATCTGATCCGGCCATGATCTACCGCATCGACGAAACCACCTCGACGAACGACGACGCCCGCGACGCACGCTACCGCCACGGCGACATCGTCTGGGCCGAGCGGCAGACCGCCGGCCGCGGGCAGCGGGGCCACACGTGGCTCAGCCCCAAGGGCGAGAACCTGACCTTCACGCTGGTGCTCGAACCGCACTTCCTGCCCGTGGGCGAGCAGTTCCTGCTCTCGGAGATCGTGACGCTGGCCCTCACGGAGATGTTCGACAGCTACGGCATCGACACGCGCATCAAGTGGACGAATGACATCTACACGGGCGACCGCAAAATCGTGGGCATGCTCATCGAGCACGACCTTGCCGGCGGACGGCTGGCACGCACGCTTGCCGGCATCGGCATCAACGTCAACCAGACGCGGTTCGACCCCTCGCTGCCGAACCCCGTGTCGATGGCCTCGGCCACGGGCCGCACGTTCGACCGCGAGGAGGTGCTCGGCCGCTTCCACGAGCTGTTCATGGCGCGCTACGCCCAGCTGGAGCGCGGCGAGAAGGAGGCGATCCAGCACGACTACCGGCTGCGGATGTACCGCCTCGGGGAGCGCCACCCCTACCGGCTGCCCGACGGCACCCTCTTCGAAGCCACCATCGAGGGGGTCCGCCCCTCGGGAGCGCTGCTGCTGCGCCGCACGGACGGCTCGCTCGGCGAATACCTCTTCCGCGAAGTGGAGTTCGTCATCGCCGCAAAGGCCTGACCGATACCCCGCTACGAGGATACGCAAAGGCTCGACCTGCACCCCGCCGCAGGAACGAACACGCATAAAGGAGGACCGACGGAACTGCCGCCGGCCCTCCTTGTTATATCGGTCCGCGTCACCCGCGGCCGGTCCTTCTTCTGTCAGTGAAACGATCCGACATCCTCGCCCTGATTGAGGTTCTGATCATTTCGTCCGAGCCCCGGCTTGATCTGATGGAGTTCGCTTGTCAGGGGCAGCTTCCTGAAATTAAAAATCGTCAGTCCGAACATATATTTCAGCTGTTTCGCAAAATCATTGACATGCCACCGGACCTCCTCTTTCAGCCGTTTCTCGAGCGTCCGATAGAAGTCGGGCGACAGCGATGTCAGTTCCGGATAGTTTCCAATAACGAACGACACTTCCAACTGGACACCATCCTCCGGATTCACCGCACATCCAACCGCCAACGGCAGGCGCAGGTTGCGCAGCGCGACGATCTGCTCATCGGTAAACATCTCCCGGAATATCCGGGTAAAGGCCTCCTGATCCGCCACCGCTCCGTCCACACGACCATACTCTTCCAAGGTCTCCAACCTCCGACCATCCTTGTAATAAAGAGAGGAAGACGCATCTGCCGCCGTGTAGCGATTTTCAGCATTGCAGATGGTAATGGTCGGAGAATCCGCCCCGTCGACGCAATAAACGGTCCCGTCCGTTGCACTAACGGTTCCATCCGTTTCATAATAATTTATCGGCTGAATATCCTGAGAATAACTAATCTGTACCAGGCATAAAAACGGAAGTAGCAACAATAATCTTTTCATATTTTTAACTTATTAGTTTATTACAATGTTCCAATATTTTTTCTATCGAATCGGAAATCGTCACATCAGGATCATAAAGATATGAATTCGGATCATATCCTACTTCTCGCAAATATTTAGCAGCCTCATGAAAGGCTTGTTTATACTTAAAATCATCCACGCCAAAATAATTGTACATATTCCGATAAACTTTATATCCTTTTGACCCATTGGCATAATAATTTGCAAAAATATGCATATTATCATAGCCCACATAAAACATGGACCAAATCAGCTTCGCCTCTACCTCATAATTAAGAGCCTTCTCATGGTAACTTTGATAACTGAATCCTTGATACACATGTATCAATTCCTCGAGCAGCTCAACATCACTATTCTTTGGTCCTACGGTAATAGTAATAAAATCTGGCTTTTCTGGATCAAAACCCACATTTGAGTTAGGCACATCTAAATCATAGGAAATATGCACAACTTCTTTTACTGAATTGACCATCAACTCGCCAATACATGTCTGCACCAGAGAATCGAGCATCTGCCGTGATCGATCATCCACCTTGATCTTGGGATTTCTGTCATAGGAATCCCCTTGAATGTCTGTTGATGGCGTACCGCCCCCGCCACCAACCTTGATACGAAAATTCATATCTTCAGGAACAGGAAGAGGCGGCAACTCATCATCGGGGAAATCCGGCTCTGGAATGTCATTATTAACCTCTCCGACTATCACGACAGGTTCGATTTGGTTATCGTCATTCACTCCGCGGGTCGACGGTCGGGATTCGACTCTGGCCACATATACGCCCTCCAACAATTCAGCCATAACCGAAGCATCACCACCCCACGACGGGTCATTCATCCAGGAAGCTGATCCGATTAAATTGCCGGACTGATATTTTCCCACGCATAGCGGGAAACCGGAAAGTGTCGCATAAAGGGCAAGCCCCGAATATCCGTCCTCCGAATCGGCAACTGGATCGGGGAACAGGAAGAACAGCCACGACGCGGTTTCGTTTGTATCAAGATTTCTGTATACAACCAATTGACTCGGCATGAGATGCAATCCGGAATCCTCCGATTCCGGATAAAACACCCGATATTCATAACGGCAATCGAACGGAACCTCCGCCGCAACATAAGAAACAGCATAATCATAATGCACTAAAAGAGAGTCCCATAAAGGGGAAATGAAGCCGGGAGCCAAAATGAAATCTTCTTCAGAACAATCGCCCGTCCGGGTATTCGCCTGTACGGCATAATCCGACGCAAAGATTCGTTTGATTTCCGAAATGGTAAATTCCGAATAACGATCATTCTCATGCCCAGTCGATTCATGCAAATAATTCGAGCATGAAAATGCAAGACCGGAAAAGATGACAGCCGACAGCAGTCCAAAAATCAATAATTTTCTTTTCATAGGCGTGGTATTAAATTGGTTATTTGCAATAATGCAACAAATAAGCCAAACCAACGCAGCGAGTTTGCAAATAAATCAAATATTCAGTTGTAAATATAGTAAAAATTAATTAAATACACCCTTGATTTAGAAATTTACACCACCCCCACTGTTGCTTCGTCAGAATACGAGCATTACAACTGCCCCTTGCCTGTCAATGATGCAAGCCGACCTCCTCGCCCAGATTGACCTCTTCAAGCCCCGGCTTGAACTGATGGAGTTCGCTTGTCAGGGGCAGCTTCCTGAAATTAAAAATCGTCAGTCCGAACATATATTTCAGCTGTTTCGCAAAATCATTGACATTCCACCGGACCTCCTCTTTCAGCCGTTTCTCGAGTGTCCGATAGAAGTCGGGCGACAGCGATGTCAGTTCCGGGTAGTTCCCGATGGCGAACTTCACTTCCAACTGGACACCAGTCTCCGGATCCACCGTACATCCAACCGCCAACGGCAGGCGCAGGTTGCGCAGTGCGACGATCTGCTCATCGGTAAACATATCCCGTAATATCCGGTTAACAATCTCCTGATCCGCCACCGCTCCGTCCACACGACCATACTCTTCCAAGGTCTCCAACCTCCGGCCGTCCTTGTAATAAAGAGAGGGAGACGCATCTGCCGCCGTGTAGCGATTTTCAGCATTGCAGATGGTAATGGTCGGAGAATCCGCCCCATCAATGCAATAAACGGTCCCGTCCGTCGCACTAACGGTTCCATCCTTCGCATAGTAGTTCACCGCCGGCTCCGGCGTCTGGGCGTAAGCGGCCGCGGCAAGCAGCAGCGACAGCAGCAAGATCGTTCTTTTCATGGCTTCCGCGTTTCGAGCCCGGACACCCCTCCCCGCAAAGCCAGTCCGCAACCCCGGCCGGGGTTCTGCAGCGGATTTTCAACACACGATCCGGACGGTTTTCCCAAAATTACGAAATGCGAACGAAAATACCAACTTGTCATCGAAAAATATCCGAGAAAATAGCGGCGAACTCCTTTGCTGTTACAAAAATAACAGTTATATTTGCATCAGTGAACCGTAAAATTCAAACCAAATCACAACAACATCATGAACGTACCTGCAAATCTGAAATACTCGAACGACCACGAGTGGTGCCGTGTCGAGGGTGACGTGGCCGTGATCGGCATTACCGACTTCGCGCAGAGCCAGCTGGGCGACATCGTCTTCGTCGACGTGCCGACCGTGGGCGAGACGCTCGCCGCAGGCGAGGTCTTCGGCTCGATCGAGGCCGTGAAGACCGTCAGCGACGCCTTCCTGCCCGTGGGCGGCGAGGTGCTGGAGTTCAACGAGGCCGTCGACGCCGACCCCTCGATCGTCAACAAGGACGCCTACGGCGAAGGCTGGCTCGTGAAGGTCCGCATGTCGAACCCCGCAGAGGTAGACGCGCTGCTCACGCCCGCTCAGTACGAGGAGCTGATCGGCTGACGCCCCGGCCGCACCGGATGGCCCGCGCTGCGGGCCGGACCCCGGCGGGGAGACGGCGGCACACACCGCCGCCGCAAAGCAGATAGTACACTTCATAAAATACAAACCGTTATGTCAAAAGTTACCGTTGTGGGCGCAGGAGCCGTAGGTGCAACCTGCGCAAACGTGATGGCTTGCCGCGAGGTGGCGAGCGAGGTGGTTCTCATCGACATCAAGGAGGGACTCTCGGAGGGCAAGATGCTCGACATGTACCAGACCTCCACGCTGATGGATTTCGACACGAAACTCGTCGGCGCGACCAACGACTACAAGGCTTCGGCCGGCTCGGATGTCGTCGTCATCACCTCGGGCATCCCCCGCAAGCCGGGCATGACGCGCGAGGAGCTGATCGGCACGAACGCCAACATCATGAAGGGCGTGATCGGCAACGTCATCAAGTACTCGCCCCGCGCCATCATCATCGTGGTGGCCAACCCGATGGATACGCTGACCTACCTGGCGCTCAAGAGCTCGGGACTGCCCAAGAACCGCATCATCGGCATGGGCGGCGCACTCGACTCGTCGCGCTTCAAGTGCTACCTGGCCAAGGCTACGGGTGCCAACATCAACAACGTCGACGGCATGGTCATCGGCGGCCACGGCGACACGACGATGCTGCCGCTGCTGTCGAAGGCAACGGTCAACGGCGTGCCCGTCACGCAGTTCGCCTCGAAGAAGAAGCTGCAGGAGGCCGTGCAGAACACGATGGTCGGCGGCGCCACGCTGACCAAGCTCATCGGCACGTCGGCCTGGTATGCTCCGGGTGCCGCCGCCGCGATGATGGTCGAGTCGATCCTCAACGACCAGAAGAAGATGATCCCCTGCTCGTGCTACCTCGAGGGCGAGTACGGCGAGTCGGACATCTGCATCGGCGTGCCGGCGATCATCGGCCGCAAGGGCATCGAGAAGATCGTCAAGCTCGACCTCACGAAGGAGGAGGCCGAGAAGTTCGCCGCCTCGGCAGCCGCCGTGCGCAAGACGAACAACGTCCTGCACGAGATCAACGCCCTGTAAGGCGTCGCTCCGTGCAATCCGCAAAAAAGGCGGCCCCGACGCTGTGTCGGGGCCGCCTTTTTCATACCGGGTCCGGGCGGGACAAAGCTCCGGCGCCGCTCCCGGGAGGCGCTCCGGGAAACACTCCCGGCGGCCGGCGGCCGGAGCGGAGCGTCAGAAGCTCAACTTCACGCCGACGAACCAGCTGCGCGGCAGCGACGGACCGTAAACATAGCCCGAATCGCGCTCCGCACCGCGGTCAAAGTCCTGCTGGTAGGCGTTGAAGAGGTTCTGCACGCCGCCGTAGAGCTGCATGGTCACCTCCCGGTAAAGGGGCACGTCGTAGGCAATCCGCACGTTCAGGTCGAGGAAGCGCGGCGTCGTGACCGCCACATCCTGCGCGACGCCCGAACCGGCCATGTGCTGCACGAGCATCTCGCCCGTGCAGGTGCCCGTCACGTCGACCGCCAGCCGGCGCACGGGCTTCAGCGCCGCGGTGAAGTAGCCGTAGAGGTCGGGCGTGCGGAACATCCGCCGCACGGGCGGCACGTCGGGGTCCTCGCTCCACTGCTCGGGTTTGGCATAGCGGCTGCGCTGCCACGTCATGCCCGCCTGCAGCTCGAACCAGCGGGTGAAGAGCGCCCACCCCTCGATATTCACGCCGGCGACCGTGGCGTCCGAGCCGTTGTAGCGCTCCTTGATCTTGCCGCCGTCGGCCGTATCCTCCAGATCGCGCAGCGCGAAGACGTCGTCGAGCCGCGTATAGAAGCCCTCGACCAGCAGGTTGGTCTGCACGCTGCCGAACGCGTGGTAGAGGTCGGCCGAGAGGCTCACGCTGTGCGAGCGTTCCTCCTTCAGGTCGTCCGCCAGGCGGATGCGCACCCGCTCGCCGCCCACGATGGCGATGTGCAGGTCCTCGTCGAAGGCCTGCGGGGCGCGGTAGCCCCCGGCGTAGCTCACACGCAGGTTCACCGCTTCGGAGGGGTTGAAGCGCACGTTGACGCGCGGGCTGAAGATCACGTGGTCGACCAGGTTGTGTTTGTCGAGCCGCCCGCCCAGGAGCAGCGACCAGCGCTTCGTCCGCCACTCGTTCTGGAGGTAGGCCCCGACGATGTGGACCCGCTGGTCGGTCTCGATGCCGTAGCCGATCGAGCGGTCGTCGAGCCCGTCGTAGCTGTACTCGGCCCCGACGGTCAGCTCCGAGGGCATGAACCACAGCCGCTCGAAGGCGTGGACATACTGGAGGCCCGAGGCGACCGTGACGTCGTGCGTCGTGCCGTAGGCATCGGGGTCCTGGCGGCTGCCGTAGTAGCTCTTGCGGGCCGTATTCTGGAACGAGACGTAGGCGTTCACGCGGTTGCTGCGGTCGGCCGACGAGGCGTCGAACGAGAGGCTGCCGCCGTCGATCGCGTGGTCGACCTGCTCGGCGATGAGCGCCTCGTGCGGCGGGCGGTTGAGCCGGTCGCCGCCGCGGCGGTACTCACCGATGTGGTGGTACTGCGCCGTGATGCGCGAATAGGCCCCCGTGCGGAAGTAGGAGCGCATGCCCACCGAGCTGCTCTCGATCACGGGCAACTCGGTGAAGCCGTCGCCGTTGTGGTCGTAGCCCGAGCGGTGGCGGCTCTGCCCGAAGACGCAGAGCCCGGCACGGCCGCTCTCCGAGACGAGCGAGGCGTTGAGCATCGTATTGTTGTCGTAGGAATTGCTGCCGCCGAGCGACGTGAGCGTATGGGAGAGCTGCGCCGAGTTGCGCGTCGGCTCGCGCGTGATGATGTTGATCGTGCCGCCGATGGCCGACGACCCGAAGAGCGCCGAGCCGCCGCCGCGCAGCACCTCGACGCGCTCGATCATGTTCGCGGGAATCTGCTCGAGTCCGTAGACGCCCGTCAGGGCCGAGAAGACGGGGTGCGAGTCGACCAGAATCTGCGAATAGTGGCCGTCGAGCCCGTTGATGCGCACCTGCGTGAAGCCGCAGTTCTGGCAGTTGTCCTCGACGCGCACGCCGGGCTGAAACGAGAGCCCCTGCGCCAGGCAGGCGGCATTGCTCCGCGCGAAGAGGTCGGCATCAAGGACGCTGACGAGCGCCGGGGCCTCGCGGCGCAGCGTGGCCGAACGGCTCGCCGAGACGACCACCTCGTCCATCGAGATGCCGCTTTGAACGACCTCGAAGTTCTGTTCGAGGCTCTCGCCGCGGCGCATCGTGACCGTCACCTGCTGCGGCGCATAGCCCAGGGCGCGGACCTCGACCGTCAGGCCGCCCTCGGGCAGGTTCTTGAGAAAATAGTGGCCCGAAGCGTCGGTCGTCGTGCCGAAGGTCGTGCCCTGTACGGCGACCGTGGCATAGGGGATGTGTTCGTGCGTGTCGCGGTCGACGACATGGCCGAAGAGGTTGGCATCGGTATTTTTCCGGGTGGGGGCCTCGGCGCCCGACACACCCGTACAGAGGCACACGGCAAGGAGTGCCAGCAGAATATGCGGTTTCATAAAGTAGAAATATGTCGTTGAAAGGGGTGGACCGCACGGAATTGTCCGCGCGGCATGAATCGGAAAATGAAAAGGCTCGGAAAGGACCGTCCGAAAGAACTTTCGGCAGGGTCAGAGACCCGGAGGGGCCCGCAGCGAGAGCACCCGCTGCACCGCGCCGCACCGACAGCTCGTGACGAACGTCTCGAGCACGCCGAGCACCACGGCACGGAACTCCGGTTCGGCGACCGCAGCGCCCATGTAGGGGCAGAAGCAGAAGTTGTCGACGTCATGCCGCGCCGAGAAGGCGCCGTCGTCCGTCGTCTCCGCACCGTCTGCCGGGCAGAAGGCGGCGAAGTGCTGCGGATCCTCCGTGTAGATGTGGATCTGCTGCCCGGTGCCGGCGGCACACAGGATCGCGAGCATCAGCCCGGCGAAAAGACGTTGGAGCGGGGTTCCTGTCATGGTTCGGGGCGGTAACGCCGCGACCGCACATCGGCGCGGGCGTCTTTTCCGCGTTTGACGGCAAAGGTAGCAAAAAAAAGGACCGCACAAGGGCGGTCCCGTAAAAAAACCTGAAAATGGGGATATTTGTCACACCCGCTTCCGCACGGGGAGGGCGGGCAATGCGGCGCCCGTCCCCGCGAACGGGCGCATCAGATGCTGATGTCGAGGATCTCGAAGTGGATCGTGCCGGCCGGAACCTGCACATCCACGCGATCGCCCTTCTTGTGGCCGAGCAGCGCCTTGGCGATCGGCGTGCCGATGGCGAGCTTGCCCTCGCGCAGGTTGGCCTCGTGTTCGGCGACGATCGTATAGACCATCTGCTTGTTGTTGTTGTGGTTGAGCAGGGTCACCTTACTCAGGATCTGCACCTTGCTCTTGTCGATCTTCGACTCGTCGATCACCCGGGCATTGGCGATCGTATCCTCGAGCTTGGCGATGCGCATCTCAAGCAGGCCCTGGGCCTCCCGGGCGGCGTCGTACTCCGCATTCTCCGACAGGTCGCCCTTGTCGCGCGCCTCGGCAATGGCTGCCGAGATCGCCGGGCGCTCGACGGAACGCATGTGGTCGAGCTCCTCCTTGAGCTTCTTGTACCCTTCCGCCGTCAGATAAATAGTCTCTTTTGCCATAATTCAAGTTACATAAAAAATAAGAATCCTGGCCGGTGAAGGCCAGAACCCCGTTGCATTGCTTGGACAAAGATAGAAAGGATATTCCGAATTTCCAAATCTTTTTTCGCCTTTCATCCACAGGGCGGGACCTTCGGGCCGTCAGGCGGTTGCGGGCATGCGAAGGCCGGCGGAGGAGCCGGCGCCCCGCCCGACGCTCTTCGCCTAACTGTCGGCCGCCGCCGCACAGGGGAGAGAGTACAGTTGCACCGAGAAGAGAATAGTGCCGCACCGGAGAGAGACAGATGAGGGCAAGAGGCGAAGGGGCAAAGAGTCGAAAAAAAAGCCGCTGCCGCCCCGCTCCGCCGCCCGGCCGCAGGCAATATTTTTTTTTGCAATTCGTTAATTTATGCGTAACTTTGCGCGATAAAGCGCCGTAAACTTTTTCATTCCGATGAAGCAGAACTTCTTATACGCCCTCTGCGCCGTGGCGGCCGCCGCACTCTTCAGCAGCTGCGGAGGCATCAACGCATTGCTCAAGAGCGGACAACCCGACCCGATCTACGCCAAGGCGCTGGAGTACTACCAAAAGGAGAAGTGGCAGCGGGCCTCGACCCTCTTTGAGGGGGTGCAGCACTACTATGCCGGCACCATGCGCGAGGACACCATCTCGTTCTACAACGCCCGCTGCAAGTTCAAGAACCGCGACTACGAAACGGCGTCGACCCTGCTCGAGGACTTCCGGCGCAAGTTCGGCCGCAGCCCCTTCATCGAGGATGCCGAAGGGATGTACGCCCTCTGCTTTTACTACCTCGCTCCGGGTCCCTCGCGCGACCAGACCGTCACGGGGCAGGCGCTGATCGCCATCAACGAGTTCATGTCGCACTACCCCCTGAGCGACAATATCGAGCAGTTCAAGCAGATCAACCGGGAGCTGACCGAACGGCTCCACGACAAGGTCTACATCAACGCCTACACCTACTACAAGATCGGACGCTACAAGTCGGCCATCACGGCGCTGAAGAACGCCCTGAAGCAGTACCCCGACAGCAAGCACCGCGAGGAGATCATGTACCTGATCGTCGATTCGAGCTACCGCCTGGCCAGCAACTCCATCGCCAGCAAGCAGACGGACCGCTACCTCTCGATGCTCGACTCGTACCTCTCCTTCAAGGAGGAGTTCCCCGAATCGACGCACATCCGGCGTCTGGACCGCCTGGCCGAAGAGGCCCGCAACTACCTCGACCGCAACAACAAGGACAACAACATATAGAGATGGAAATCAAGAAGAACATTCCCAACAACACCATCACGCGCAAGCTGGTGGATCTGGACAAGGAGACGGGCAACATCTACAAGACGGTGAACATCATCGCCCGCCGCGCCAACCAGATCTCGACCGAACTCAAGGCCGAACTCAACCGCAAGCTCGCCGACTTCTCGTCGCCCACCGACACGATGGAGGAGACCTTCGAGAACCGCGAGCAGATCGAGATTTCGCGCTACTACGAGCGGCTGCCCAAACCGGTCATCATCGCCACGGAGGAGTTCCTCGACGGCGAGCTCTACTACCGCGACGGCAAAGAGGAGCAGCCCCAGGCCTAATCCCCGACCGACGATGAATTCCCCGGTGCGCCCGCTCGAGGGGCGCCACATTCTGCTGGGCATCACGGGCAGCATCGCCGCCTACAAGTCCGCCCTGCTGTGCCGTCTGCTGAAGACGGCCGGGGCTGACGTGCGCGTGGTGATGACACCGCTGGCCAAGCAGTTCATCACGCCGCTGACGATGGCCACGCTCGCGAAGAACCCGATTCTCGTGGAGTTCTTCGACCCGGAGAACGGCGCGTGGAACTCCCACGTCTCGCTCGGCGAGTGGGCTGACTGCTACCTGATCGCACCGGCCACGGCCAACACGCTGGCCAAGATGGCGGCAGGCATCGCCGACAACCTGCTGCTGACCACCTACCTGTCGGCGCGCTGTCCGGTCGTCGTGGCCCCGGCCATGGACCTGGACATGTATGCCCATGCGGCCACGCAGGAGAACCTCGCACGCCTTGCCGGGCGCGGCGTGCGGATCGTCGAGCCCGCCGAAGGCGAGCTGGCGAGCGGTCTGCGGGGCAAGGGACGCATGGCCGAACCGGACGAAATCGCCGCCTTCGTCGGCCGTCTGCTCACCGAAAAAAAAAAGAGTCTCGCCGGTAGGCGCTTCGTCGTGACCGCGGGGGCCACGATCGAGCCGATCGACCCCGTGCGCTTCATCTCGAACCACTCGTCGGGCAAGATGGGCTACGCCATTGCGGGCGAGCTGGCGCGGCGCGGCGCCGACGTGGTGCTCGTAAGCGGCCGCACGGCCCTCGACACCCCCGCGGGGGTGCGGCGCGTGGACGTGCTCTCGGCCGAGGAGATGTACACGGCTGCGGTCGAGGCCTTCCGCGAGGCGGACGGCGCGGTGATGTGCGCCGCCGTGGCCGACTACACGCCCGTGGCGGTTGCCGACCGCAAGATCACGAAGGGCGACGGCGAGATGACGATCACGCTGCGCCGCACGCGCGACATCGCCGCCGAACTGGGTGCCGACAAGCGGGGCCGCCTGCTGGTGGGCTTCGCGCTGGAGACCCACGACGAGGAGGCGCACGCCGAGGCGAAGCTCGAGAAAAAGCACTTCGACTTCATCGTCCTCAACTCGCTGCGCGACGCCGGGGCCGGCTTCCGCGGCGACACCAACAAGGTCACCTTCATCGACGCCGCGGGGCGCGAGCCCCTGCCGCTGATGTCCAAGCGCGACGTCGCGGCACGCATTGCGGACAAGATCGAATCACTCTTAAAATAAAGGTCATGTTACGCCGTCTGTCGGTCGAGAACTATGCGCTGATCGACTCCCTAACGCTGGAGCTCGATCCGCACCTGAACATCATCACGGGCGAGACGGGCGCCGGCAAGTCGATCCTGCTGGGGGCGCTCTCGCTGCTGCTCGGGGCCAAGAACGACGGCTCGGCCCGCAAGGATGCGGCCCGCAACTGCACGGTCGAGGGGACCTTCGACCTCGCGGGGCGCGGCATGGAGCCCTTCTTCGCCGAACACGACCTCGACTACGCCGCGGAGACGACCCTCACGCGCATCATCACCCCGGCGGGCAAGAGCCGCTCGTTCATCAACGACGTGCCCGTATCGCTCGCCGAGCTGCGCGAGCTGGGCAGCCGCCTGATCGACATCCACTCGCAGCACCAGAACCTGATCCTCTCCTCCGAGGAGTTCCGCACGCAGGCGCTCGACACGCTGGCCGGCAACGGGCCGCTGCTCGAGCAGTACACCGCGCAGTACGCCCGCCTGACGACGCTGCGGCGCGAGCTTGCGGCGCTGCGCGAGGCGGCCGAGGCGGGACGCCGCGACGAGGAGTGGCTGCGCTTTCAAAACGACGAACTGACGGCCGCGGCGCTGCGCGAAGGCGAGCAGGCCGAGACAGAACAGGAGCTCGCCGTACTCGAGAACGCCGAGAGCATCGGCGAGGCCTTCACCACGCTGCGCAACGCCTTCGATGCCGACGAGACGGGCATCCTCGCGCAGCTCAAGCAGAGCGAAAACGCCCTCGGCCACCTGCGCGCCCACTACCCCGCCGCCGGGGAGTATGCCGACCGGCTGCACGCGGTGATCGAGGAGCTCAAGGATATCAACGGCGGCGTAACGGCCGCCTCGGAGCGGCTCGAGGCCGACCCCGAGCGGCTGGCAAAGCTCTCCGCCCGCCTCGACCTGCTGCTCTCGCTCCAGCAGAAATACCACGCTGCCGACGAAGCCGGGCTGCTCGCGGCACGCGACCGCTGCGCCGCACAGCTGGCGGCCATCGTCCACGGCGACGAGCGCATCACCGAGGCCGAAGCGGCCCTCGCCGCCGCCGAGGCCGAAGCCGGCGCACTGGCCGACCGCCTGCACGAGGCCCGCGAGAAGGCCGCGCCGCTCTTTGCGGAGCAGATCCTCGCCACGCTCGCCCGGCTGGGCATGGCCGAGACCGTTTTCCGTGTGGAGCTCACGCCGCAGCCGCAGCTCGGACGCTCGGGCCGCGACGGCGTGCAGTTCCTCTTCACGGCCAATGCGCGCATGACGCCGCAGCCCGTCGAGCGCATCGCCTCGGGCGGCGAGCTCTCGCGCGTGATGCTGGCGCTCAAGGCGCTGCTCGCGGAGCGCATGCAGCTGCCGACGGTGATCTTCGACGAGATCGACACGGGCGTCTCGGGCCGCATCGCCGACGCCATGGGCGAGATCATCGCCGCCCTCGCCGCGAAGATGCAGGTCGTCGACATCACCCACCTGCCGCAGGTCGCCTCGAAGGGCTCGTCGCACTTCGTCGTCTACAAGCACGACGGCCGCACCTCGATCACCCGCCTGACGGATGACGAGCGCGAGACCGAAATCGCCAAGATGCTCTCCGGCTCGGAGATCACCGATGCGGCCCGCACGCAGGCCCGCATCCTGCTGGGCCGCGCCGCCAGGCCCTCGAAACGGAGCGCACAGAACACCCCCGACGAGACGTCCGGAAAACTTTTTTAAGGTGAAAGGTGAAAAGTAAAAGGTAAAAGGTGGGGGCCGGCACGATGCGACAAGGCGCCTTGCCGCCATCGGTGCCTTCAGGCCGGAGAATCCCGGCCAACCATTCACCCACAACGGGCCCGACCGGCAGCGATCGGGCTTTTTTCAAATACAAACAAAACCCGCCATGGAAAACCTGCTTGAAACGGCCGCCGCGAACCAGCGGCGCGCCCGCGAGATCATCCGCACGACCGGACTCGAGGCGATCTGGCGCTCGGTCGGCGCCGAACCCCGTCTGGTGGGGTCGCTCCGCACGGGGCTGCTGATGACCCACCGCGACATCGACTACCACATCTACTCCGCGCCGCTGCGCACGGCCGACAGCTTCGCCGCCATGGCCCGCCTGGCCGAGGACCGGCACATCCGCCGCGTGGAGTTCGCCAACCTGCTCGACGCCGGGGACCACTGCCTCGAATGGCATGCGCAGTATGTCGACGACGAGGGGGCGGCGTGGCAGCTCGACATGATCCACATGGAGACGGGGTCGCCGTGGGACGGCTACTTCGAGCGCGTGGCCGACCGCATCGCCGCCGTGCTGACCGACGAGACGCGCCTCACGATCCTGCGCCTGAAGTACGAGACGCCGCCCGCGGAGAAGATTCCCGGCATCCGCTACTGCGAGGCGGTGCTGCGCGACGGGGTGCGCACGCGGGAGGAGTTCGCGGCATGGCTCGCCGCACACCCCGCCGGGGGGATCGTCACCTGGATGCCCTGACGGACCGCACGCGCGGCCCGTTTTTTTTGCATCGGACTTACGTCTTTTCAGCCCCGGCCGCGTCATATAATCGGAAGCGCTTCCAGAAACAAACCGCTAAAAAGAGAAACATGCAACATGGAACACCCGAACACACCCCTGCCTGACCGGATCGCCCAGGCCGTCGCGGACTACCACGCCGAGCTGTACCGCTTTGCAGCGCTGCGGACCGGGTCACGAAGCGATGCCGAGGACATCGTGCAGGAGGCCTTTCTGCGGCTGCTGACCGCCCCGGGCAAGATCACCCACCTCCGCGCCTACCTCTACCGCTGCGTGGCCAACGCCTGCTGCGACCGGAAACGCCGGCAAGCGGTCTTTGAACCGCTCGGGCCGCAGCTCCCGGCCGACGACGGAGAAGCCCCGCTGCGCGAGGAGGCCGAACGGATCGCCGCACTGCTCGACCGCCTGCCGAAAGAGCAGGCCGAGGTCATCCGCCTGCACACCTTCGCCTCGCTGCGCTTCACCGAGATTGCCCAGACGCTCCAACTGCCCGCGTCGACCGTCAAGTCACGGTTCCACTACGGCATCGAACGGCTGAAGAAACTGATGTAAAACCTGCAAAAACCGAACACCATGAAAACCGAAAAGAATATGGACTGCCGCCTCTTCCTCGAACAGCTGGACGAGCTGCTCGCCGGCGAACTCCCCGTCGCTCTGCGCCGCCGGATGGAGGCACACGCCGCCGAATGCCCCGCATGCGCCGAGGCGCTCCGCTCCGCACGCCGGGCGCTGGAGGCCGTCACCCCGCAGCACGACATCCCCGTACCCGAGGGGCTGGAAAACCGTCTGATGGACACGCTCCGCCGCCAGGCCGCCGCACAATCCGCCGCCCCGACACCGCAAACCGCGCCCGCCGCCCCGCGCCGCGCCACCCGCCGCCGCTGGATCGGCATCCTCTCGGGCGCCCTCTCGGCCGCGGCCGTCATCGCCGTCGCCCTCACCGTCGGGCTCAACACCCCGGCCCGGGCCGCGCGCAACAGCTTCATGCAGGCCGTCACCTCGATGGAGGGGGTGCGGAGCATCCGCATCGAGCTACGCATCCGCACCACCCCGGACGAGCAGTTCGACTACACCAACCCGCTCGACGAGTTCGTGCCCCATACGGTGGAGGCCGTCTACACGCCGCAGCTCCTCTGGCGGATCGAAAAACCGGGCCGCAAGGTGCTCTGCGACGGCCGGCACGTCTACCAATGGCTCGACACGACGGGTGACGGCATGATCCTCCCCTGCTCGTCCGGTGCACCGGGCATGCTGAAGCTGCTGATCGACCCGAGCCAGCTGCTGCTGCTCGAACAGCAACTCACCCGCTCGCACGACGGCTCCCGCTACGACCTGCGCTACGAGGGGGAGACGCTCCACCTGTCGGTCACCAGCCCGGCACAGGGAGATTTCAGCGAGAGCGACTACCTGCGCAACAGCTCGATCCTCGAGAGCGACACGCGCCGCGAATACCGCTTCGACGCCGCCAGCGGACGGCTCACGGGTGCCCGCGTAACCTTCCTTGCCGGGGGGCGCAAGCAGACCCTGCTCGAAATCGACCGCATCGAATACGACGTGCCGCTCGACACCGCCTCGCTCACCCGCCTGCCCGAAGGCATCACCTGGACGGACTACACCCGCCCGATGCAGGCCGGGCGTCTTGCGGGCATCGACGCCGTGCAGGCCGGACGGATGATCCTCGAAGCCTTCGCCACGTGGGACGAGGCGATCCTCGACGAGGCGCTCTACTCCTACGGAGCCGGAGCCCGCGAGCTGCTCAAGAAGCGCTATGCCGGCGCCCGGGTCACGGAGCTCGGAAAGCCCTTCCGCTCGGGCAAATACGCCGGGGTCTTCATCCCCTGCACGCTGCGGATGGCCGACGGCAGCACGGAGAAGATCCGGCTGGCCCTGCGCAACGACAACTCCGAGCAGCGCTGGCTCGTCGACGGAGGCCTGTAATCGGTGGGCTGCACAAAGGAAAGCCGGGTGCCGCGAAACGGCACCCGGCTTTCTTTTGTACGGCCCGCAACGGGGCCCGTCGCACGGAGATCAGCGGCGGCAAAGATACGCATTTATCCCGACCGCCGGTCCCGGCCGGACAAAAAATCGGACGCCCCCCGATCCGCCGCACAGCCACCCGCACACCGGCACAAATCCCCGACACGAATCCGGTTGCTCCCGGGTACGGGCACGAACCGCACGGCAGATCCGACGGCAGACCCGGACACCCGGGCATCGGGGCACCGGTACGGGCACAAAAAAAACGGGACGAACCCTTTTCAAGGTTCGTCCCGTTCGTTTGTCGGCCCGGGGCCGGACGGCTGTTACATCATGCCGCCCATGCCGCCTGCGGGCATTGCCGGCGCAGCCGGCTGCTCGGACTTCTTCTCGGCGAGCACGCACTCCGTGGTGAGGAACATCGAGGCGATCGACGCGGCGTTCTCCAGCGCAACACGCGACACCTTCGTCGGGTCGATGATACCGGCTGCGAGCATGTCCTCGTAGCGGTCGTCGCGGGCGTTGTAGCCGAACGAGCCCTTGCCCTCGCGCACCTTGTTGACAACCACCGAACCCTCGCCGCCGGCATTGGCAACGATCTGGCGCAGCGGCTCCTCGATGGCGCGCTTGACGATCTGGATACCCGTCGTCTGGTCCTCGTTCTCACCCTTCATGCCCTCGAGGGCTGCCGTGGCGCGGATGTAGGCAACGCCGCCACCCGGAACGATACCCTCCTCGACGGCGGCACGCGTAGCGGCCAGGGCGTCGTCGACGCGGTCCTTCTTCTCCTTCATCTCGACCTCGGTAGCGGCACCGACGTAGAGCACGGCAACACCGCCGGCCAGCTTGGCCAGACGCTCCTGCAGCTTCTCACGGTCGTAGTCCGACGTAGCCTTCTCGATCGAGGCGCGGATCTGGGCCACACGGGCGGCAATGGCCTCCTTCTGGCCGGCACCGTCGACGATCGTCGTGTTCTCCTTGTTGAGCGTCACCTTGTCGGCCGAACCCAGCATCGAGAGGTCGGCATCCTCGATCTTCATGCCCTTGTCGGTCGAAATCACCGTGGCACCCGTCAGGACGGCGATATCCTCGAGCATCTCCTTGCGGCGGTCACCGAAGCCCGGAGCCTTGCAGGCGGCGATCTTCAGCGTGCCGCGCAGCTTGTTGACCACGAGGGCCGACAGCGCCTCGCCGTCGACATCCTCGGCGATAATCAGCAGCGCACGACCGCTCTGAGCCACCGGCTCCAGAATGCCCATGATCTCCTTCATGGTCGAGATCTTCTTGTCCGTAATGAGGATGTAGGGCTTCTCAAGCTGTGCCTCCATCTTCTCAGGATCGGTCATGAAGTAGGCCGAGATGTAACCCCGGTCGAACTGCATGCCCTCGACCACCTCGACGTGCGTATCCGTGCCCTTGGCCTCCTCGACAGTGATGACACCCTCCTTGTTGACCTTGGCCATCGCCTCGGCGATCAGCTTGCCGATGTTGTGGTCGTTGTTGGCCGAGATGGTGGCCACCTGCTCGATCTTGGCGAAGTCCGAGCCGACCTCCTGGCTCTGCTCACGCAGCGAAGCCACGACCGTAGCCACGGCCTTGTCGATACCGCGCTTCAGGTCCATCGGGTTGGCACCGGCCGTCACGTTCTTCAGACCCACGCCGATGATCGACTGGGCCAGCACCGTGGCCGTCGTCGTGCCGTCGCCGGCATCGTCGTTCGTCTTCGAGGCGACCTCCTTGACCATCTGGGCGCCCATGTTGGCGAAAGCATCCTCGAGCTCCACCTCCTTGGCGACCGTCACACCGTCCTTCGTGATCTGCGGTGCACCGAACTTCTTGTCGATGATGACGTTGCGACCCTTCGGGCCGAGCGTGACCTTCACGGCGTTCGACAGCGCGTCGACACCCTCCTTCAGCAGTTCGCGCGCCTCTACGTTATATTTGATCTCCTTTGCCATAGTTGTTTCTGCGAATTAGATGATTGCCAAAATATCGTTCTGTTTCATGATGAGGTAGTCCGTGCCGTCGATCTGGATCTCCTGACCGGCATACTTGCCGTAGAGCACCTGGTCACCGACCTTGACCTCCATCTTCACCTCCGAGGTGCCGGGGCCGACGGCCACGACCTTGCCTGCGAGGGGTTTCTCCTTTGCCGTGTCGGGGATAATCAGTCCGCCGGCAGTCTTCTCCTCCGCGGGATTCGGAAGAATCAGCACGCGGTCCGATAATGGTTTTACGTTCATAGTGCTTATTTTTTATTAGTTATTGTGTTTGCGTTTTTCGTGTTCGCACTCCCCTTTCCAACAAGAGGTGTGCCAACCCGATTTTGGCAGAAAAAGGATGACAAAGCAACAGAGCCGGCTGACATTTTGTCACGCGGTGCGGCGGCGATAAAATTTTTCGGCCGTTTTTCTTGGACAGACCGAAAAAACGTATTACATTTGCATCCCGATACGGCACAGTATCTACATGGTGGATGTAGCTCAGTTGGTTAGAGCGTCGGATTGTGGTTCCGAAGGCCGAGGGTTCGAGCCCCTTCTTCCACCCGCAGGGGTTCTCCGAAAAGAGAACCCCTTTTTTGTCGGCTTTTGACGCGGGGACGCCCCGCCGCAGGTGCACCGCCCACAATCCGCCCCCGACCTTCACTTCTTACTTTTTACTTTTCACCTTTTTCACTTTGTCTCTGCCGCCCGGCCGCGACGCAACACACTTTTTTTTGGATGCGGATTCCGTAATTTTTTCGTATCTTTGATTCGACAAACCGGGATCGAACGCCCCGATCCGCAAAATTGGCTCAATACATGAAACGAAGCTCTCTTCATTTCGTGCCGATTCTGTGCGTACTGGCGGCGATGCTCCCGACCGCGTGCAAATCGGACGACACCCCGTCGCAGCGCGCAACGCTCACCCTCGAGGTTCCCGACTGCGGGACCAATCCCACCCTGATGCAAATCGGCACGGGCGACTGTACCGTCGCCCTGCAACTGCTCACCACCGGCGAGTGGCGCATCGAGACCCTCCCGGCCGACGACTGGCTCACGCTGACCCCCTCGTCGGGCCGCGGCAATGCGGAGGTCACCCTGACCGCCACGGCCAACACGCAGGCCGCCGCACGGCAGGCCGAGGTGCGTTTCTACCTCGGCAAGCAGGCCGTGCACACGCTCACCGTCGAGCAGGCGGCGGGCGAAGCCTACCTCACGGTCTCGCCCGACAGCGGACGCATCCCGATCGGCGGCGGTGACCTCACTCTGACCGTCGCGACGAACGCCGGCGCATGGAGCGCCGCCGTCACCGACCCGGAGGGCAACCCCTGCAGCTGGCTTACGCAGCAGCAGGCCGAGGGGTCGCTGACACTTACGGCCACCAAAAACAGCGATGCGACGAAGCGTCAGGCGCTCGTCACCCTCTCCGTGGCGGGGCACCCCGACCTGACGCGCACGGTCACCGTCACGCAGGGCACCGCAACGGCCGATCTGCTCGACGTCGTCTTCCACAACGACGGCACGGCCGCCGACCGCTCGGCCTCGCACCGCGTCGTGCAGCGCCACAGCGGCTCGGGCCTGCTGACCTACTACAATGACAGCTACGGGGACTACGTCGCCCGCTTCAACCACGATCCCGGTTCGAGTCCCGCCGCGGGCTACTACAAGGTGGACTACGCGGCCGACGCCGCCTTCCGCGAGACGCTCGCCGACGGACATACGCTCGAGGTGCTCGTCATGTTCGACGCCGAGGCCGACGGCAGCAGCGAAATCAAGCCCTTCAGCTCGATGCAGTCGGGCGGCACGGGCTTCCTCATCACCACGCGCGACCGCGGCACGAAGCTGACCTTCCTGCCGAACCTCGCGCCCGACGGCTGGCGCTGGACCTGCAGCGACGTCACCCCCGCACGCGGCACCTACTACCATCTGGTCGGCGTTTACGACCAGGAGGCCGGCAAATCGCGCATCTACGTCAACGGCGAACTGCAGTCGGAGATCAACGTCTGGGGCACCTTCCAGCTGCCGGCTTCGGGCTCCAACTGGTTCTGCATCGGCGGCGACGCCAGCAGCAACGGCGCCGAATCGGCCTGGCGCGGCGACATCGCCCTGGCGCGCATCTACGACGAGCCGCTCCCGGGCGACATCGTTGCCGACCTCTGGGCGGGCGTGAAGGAGCGGATGCCGCAGGCGAGCCCCATCCGCCTCTCGGACATCTTCTTCCTGCCGAGTGCCGGCGTACAGCCCTGCTCGGCCTTCAAGGTCTTCGGATCGGGATTCGCCGCCGGGGACCGCGTGCGGCTCGAATCCGTCGAGGACGAGACGCGCACGTACCTCTGCGACGCCGCGGTGACCGACTCGTCGATCGCCGTCACGATACCCGAGGGATTCGTCTCGGGCTCCTACCGCATGGTGCTGCTGCGCGGCGAGGCGCAGTGCCCGATCGGCATGATCGAGCTGACCCTCTCCGACAACCCCACGACACTCGACCACCTGCCGCAGGTCGTCGCCCACCGCGGCTTCCACACGACGAACGGTGCGGCCGAGAACTCGCTCGCCTCGCTCACGGCCGCCATCGAGCTGGGAGTCTACGGCTCGGAGGCCGACTTCTACATCACCACCGACGGAGTCGTCGTCTCGAACCACGACACGACGATCGACGGCATCCTGATCGAGAACGCCACCTTCGACCAGATCAAGGACATCCGGCTCTCGAACGGCGAGACCGTCGCCACGCTCGACGACTGCCTCGACCGGCTCGGCGAGACGGGCACGAAGCTCGTCGTCGAGATCAAGCAGCACGCCACGGCCGAGAACAACCGCCGCGTCGTCGACGCCATCGTCGAGGAGCTGCAGCGCCGGCAGATGGTCGGCCGCTGCGACTTCATCTCCTTCGGATACGACATCTGCCAGCGGCTCGCCGCCGAGCTTCCCGAGGCGATGGTCGGCTACCTCATGGGCGACATGGCCCCCTCGGCGCTCGACCCCGCCATCCGCTGCATCGACTACCAGATGACCGTGCTGAAGAACAACCCCCAGTGGGTCACCGAGGCGCACGACCGCGGCATGAAGGTGAACGTCTGGACGGTCAATTCCGAGGCCGACATGATGGAGTTCATCGCCATGGGTGTCGACTTCATCACGACCGACCACCCCGACACGCTGCAGAAGATCCTCGCGCGCCTGACCGACCGCCGCCCGGCGCTGTCAAGCGACGTCAAGCGCCCCCGGCGCGGGCGGGAACCCTTCGCGGGGTCCTGCGGGCAGCGACACGACGGCCCGGGGTGCGCAACGGCCCGGGCACAAAAAATCCGGCCGCCCCAAAGGGACGGCCGGATCGTTTATTCGGCAGATTTCCGGAATTACTTGTTGCGGTAAACCTTCTTGTAGCCGTAGATAGCCTCGTCGCCGAGCTCCTCCTCGATGCGGAGCAGCTGGTTGTACTTGGCCATGCGGTCCGAACGCGACATCGAGCCGGTCTTGATCTGGCCCGAGTTCGTAGCCACGGCGATGTCGGCGATCGTCGAGTCCTCGGTCTCGCCCGAGCGATGCGACGTAACGGTCGTGTAGCCGGCGCGGTGTGCCATCTCGATGGCGTCGAGCGTCTCGGTCAGCGAGCCGATCTGGTTCACCTTGATGAGGATCGAGTTGGCGCAGCCCATCTCGATACCCTTCTTCAGGAACGAAACGTTCGTCACGAAGAGGTCGTCACCCACGAGCTGGCACTTGTCGCCGAGCTCGGCGGTGAGCAGCTGCCAGCCTTCCCAGTCGTTCTCCGACATGCCGTCCTCGATCGAGTCGATGGGGTACTTGGCAACCAAGCCCTTCAGGTACTCGACCTGCTCCTTCGAGGTGCGCTTTGCGCCCTTCTCACCCTCGAAGATCGTGTAGTCGTAGATACCGTCCTTGTAGAACTCCGACGAAGCGCAGTCCATGCCGATCATCACGTCCTTTCCGGGAACGTAGCCGGCCTTCTCGATGGCCTTGATGATCGAGTCGAGTGCATCCTCCGTGCCGTTGAGTGCGGGAGCGAAACCGCCCTCGTCACCGACAGCCGTCGAAAGGCCGCGCTCGTGCAGCACCTTCTTCAGGTTGTGGAACACCTCGGCACCCATGCGGACACCCTCCTTGAGCGACGGAGCGCCCACGGGACGGATCATGAACTCCTGGAATGCGATCGGGGCGTCGGAGTGCGAGCCGCCGTTGATGATGTTCATCATCGGCACGGGCAGCGTCTTGGCGTTGGCACCGCCGATATAGCGGTAGAGCGGCATGCCGAAGTAGTCGGCAGCGGCGCGGGCCACGGCCAGCGATACGCCCAGAATGGCGTTGGCGCCGAGCTTCGACTTGGTCGGCGTGCCGTCCAGGGCGATCATCGTCTTGTCGATGCCCACCTGATCGGCGACGTTCATGCCGATGATGGCCGGAGCGATCACCTCGTTGACGTTCTTGACGGCGTTCAGCACGCCCTTGCCCAGGTAACGGTTCTTGTCGCCGTCACGAAGCTCGAGGGCCTCGTTCTCGCCCGTCGATGCACCGCTCGGAACGGCTGCACGACCGAAAGCGCCGGATACGGTGCGAACTTCGACCTCAACGGTCGGATTGCCTCGCGAGTCGAGGATCTCCCTTGCGTGAATCTCTACAATCTGCATAGTCGTAATGATTTGAATTTATGGTTCTTGAATACTCTATTGCCTTTTTCGCACCGCAAAGTTACAAATAATTGTCGAATTGCGGACGCCTCGCTGTTATTTTTTTCACGCCCCGGGGGCTCCGACGCTTTCAAACAAGACGGAAATGATTATCTTTGAGCCGCGGAACGCCCCGCCCGACATACAAAAACGACCTCGACCATGCGTAAAGTACTCTCGTTCTCGCTCTTTCTGATGCTGGGCCTCGTCGCCTCGCAACTTCTGCCCGGCCTGCTCGGCGAGGCACACGCGGCCTTCAAGACCACGACCGATCTGCTGCTCTACATCTGCCTTGCGTTCATCATGATCAACGTGGGGCGCGAATTCGAGATCGACAAGTCGCGCTGGCGCTCCTACACGGCCGACTACTTCATCGCCATGGCCACGGCGGCCCTGCCGTGGCTGCTCATCGCCCTCTACTACGTCTTCGTGCTGCTGCCCCCGGCGCTGTGGGGCGACACGGCGGCCTGGAAGGAGAACCTGCTCCTGAGCCGCTTCGCCGCACCGACCTCGGCGGGCATCCTCTTCACGATGCTTGCCGCCCTGCACCTGAAGCGGAGCTGGATCTACCGCAAGATCCAGGTGCTGGCGATCTTCGACGACCTGGACACCATCCTGCTGATGATCCCGCTGCAGATCCTGATGATCGGCCTGCGGTGGCAGATGTTCGTCATCGTGGGGCTCGTCGCCGTACTGCTGACCGTCGGCTGGCGGTGGCAGGGGCGCTGGAACGCCCGGCAGGACTGGCGGGCGATCCTCGGTCTCGCGCTGGTCGTGTGCCTGCTCACGCAGGCGGTCTACTACGTCACGGCCCACCTCTACGGTCACGAGGAGAGCATCCACGTCGAGGTGCTGCTGCCCGCCTTCGTCGTGGGCATGCTCATGCGGCACCGCCACATCGACACCCCCGCCGAGCGGCGCGTCGCCACGGGTATCTCATTCCTCTTCATGCTGCTCGTGGGCATGAGCATGCCGCTCATGGGCCACGCCGGCTCGGGCAGCGACGCCACGTCGGTGACCGCCTCGCAGCCGATGATGCCGTGGGGCACGCTGCTGCTGCACGTCGTGGCGGTCTCGGCGCTCTCGAATCTCGGAAAGCTCGTGCCGCTGCTCTTCTACCGCGACCGCCCCTTCAGCGAGCGGCTGGCCCTCTCGGTGGGCATGTTCACGCGCGGCGAGGTCGGCGCCGGGGTGATCTTCATCGCCCTGGGCTACAACCTCGGCGGCCCGGCGCTCGTCATCTCGGTGCTGACGCTCGTGCTGAACCTCATCCTCACGGGCGGATTCGTCCTCTGGGTCAAGCACCTCGCGCTGAAGACCTGCACGCCCGACGAGGAGCTGCCGGAGGAGCCGTCCGACGCACCGCACGGCGCATAGCCGCTTCTCTCCACACGGACATCCCCGGAAAAAGAAATATAACAGGGCGGGACGCAGCCGATCGCTGTGCCCCGCCTTTTATAATAAAGGATCACCCTTTCCGGATCAGTCGCGCATGAGCAGCGACGAGTCGCCGTAGCTCAAAAAGCGGAAATCGTGACCGAGGGCGTAGTCGTAGATACGGCGCCAGTCGTCGCCCACGTAGGCCGAGACAAGCAGCAGCAGCGTCGACTTGGGCTGGTGGAAGTTGGTGATGATGTTGCGCACGATGCGGAAGGTGTAGCCCAGCGGCGTAATCATGATCTGCGTCGCCGCCTTGAGGCGCTCCACCCCCTCGCGCTCCATCCAGCCGAGCAGCTCCCCGAGGGCCGTGCGGCCCGTGTAGTCGGCCGGGATGTCGTAGAGCTCCCACTGCCCGATCACGCGGCCGGCATCGGGGGAGCCCGTCGCATGGATGCGCCAGGCAAGCGCCGCAAGCGACTCGAGCGTCCGCACCGAGGTCGTTCCAACGGCCGTGACGGCCCCCCACTTCGCAAGCAGCTGCCGCACCGTGTCGCGGCGGATCTCGAAATGCTCGGTGTGCATCGGATGCTGCGCGGCGTCCTCGTCCTTTACGGGCAGGAAGGTCCCGGCCCCGACGTGGAGCGTCACCTCCGCGAAGTCGAAGCCGCGGCCGCGCAGCGACTCGAGAAGCTCGGGCGTGAAGTGCAGCCCGGCGGTCGGCGCCGCCACCGACCCCTCGAATTTCGAGTAGACGGTCTGGTAGCGCGTGTAGTCGATCTCCTCCGAATCGCGGTTCAGGTAGGGCGGGATGGGAATTCGGCCCAGGTGTTCGAGCAGCTGCCCGAAGGTCATCGGCGCCGACCACTCGAAGCGCACCGTGCATTCGCGCCCGCGCTCCTCGACGATCCAGGCCCGCAGCCAGACGGCCGCTCCTCCGTAGTCAAAGTTGATCTCGACGTACCCCTCCTTCCACTTCTTGCGGTTGCCCACGATGCACGACCATTCGCACGCGCCCGTCACGGCGAAAGCCCGCTCGTAGTCGGCCGGGGCGTGCGGCTCGAGGCAGAAGACCTCGATGCGTGCCCCCGAGGGCTTGTGCATGATGATGCGCGCGCGGATCACCTTCGTGTTGTTGAAGACGATGAGCTGCCCCGCGGGCAGCACGTCGCCGATGTCGGCAAAGCGGCGTTCGGAGATCTCCCCGCCGCGGTAGACGAGCAGTTTCGAGGCGCTCCGCTCCGCGAGCGGAAACTTGGCGATCCGCTCGTCGGGCAGCGGGTAGTCGAAATCGTTGATGACAATGTGTCGTTCCATGATCGGAAAGGTTTGGGGCGACAAAATTACGAAAAAAACAAAGTCCCGGAATTTTTTTCACTATACTTGTTGCGTTTTACGCCTCTTGTGCGTCTTACGGGTAAATGGAGCAAACCGAATTCGACATACGGATCGTGCCGCTGCGCGACCGGCTCTACCGCTTCGCCCGCACCCTGCTCGGGCGCGGCGACGAGGCCGAAGACGTCGTACACGACGTGCTCGAACGGCTCTGGCGGCGCCACGAGTCGCTGCATGTGGAGAATCCGGAGGCCTTCGCCATGACGGCCGTGCGCAACGCCGCGGTCGACCGCCTGCGCCGCAGCCGCACGACCGAGGAGCTGCCCCTCTCGCTGCCGGCCGACGAGCAGGCCGGCGCGTGGAGCGACCGCGAAATGGTCCGCCGGGCCCTTGCCCTGCTGCCGCTGCGCCAGCGCGAGGTCCTGCACCTGAAGGAGATCGAAGGCTACCCGACGCACGAAATCGCCGCCCTGCTCACGACCGACGAGGCGCAGGTCCGCGTGCTGCTCTCGCGGGGCCGGATGCGGTTGCGCCGCGAACTCGAAAAACTGATGGACTATGGAATCTGATCTGCTGAAAGCCCGGGCGCTCAGCCGCCGCTACTTCGACGCCACGGCCACCGAAGCCGAGGAGCGGGAGCTGCGTGCACTGCTTGCCGCCCTGCCGCGCGAAGCGCTGGACGGCGAGCTGCGCAGCGCCGCCGTGATGATGGGCGGATTCGAGGCCCTCGCCCGCGAAACGCAGCCCGGCCGCCCGGCCGCAAAAGAGGCCGCGCAGGCCGCGCAGGCGCTGCTTACCGCCGGGAAGGCGGGCGCCGCCGACCGGGCTGTCCGGCTTCCCGCCGTCGGGAAGCTGCCGGCCGATTCCGCGTCCGACTCCTCCGCCGACACGCCGCACCGGACAACGGCGGCACCGCACCGCCGCTGGAACCTGCTGCTCGGAACGGGCGCCGGGATCGCCGCGGCCCTGCTCGTGGGGCTCTTCTTCCTCACGCGCGGCACCGTCTACGGCTACATCGACGGACGTCCTGTCACCGACCCGGCCGAAGCGATGTGCGCCACGGTCTACTTCCAGCCGCTTGAGGAGCTCTCGCGCAGCTTCGACATCGCCGACCGCCTGCTCGAAGCGGCGGAAAAGAGTCGCGACACCCGGTCCGAACAAAGATAACAACCGTCAAACGCAAACGATAACACCATGAAACACCTTGCCTTTTTCCTTCTGCTGCCCCTCTTCCTCCTTCTTGCGGCCACAACGGCGGCACAGCCGGCCGCATCCGCGGGGACCGAACCGGCACCGGCCGCACCCGCCCCGACGGAACTCTCCTCCGCCGTGCAGGCCGACCCGACGGAAAAGCCCGCCGCAACGGCGGAAAGCGCCGCACCCGGAAACGATTCCGAACAACCCGACGCCACAGCCACAACCGATGCAGCCGGCCCCGCCGCTGCCTCTCAAGCCGCCGGAACTGCCCCCGCCGCAACGCCGGAAACGACCGCCATCTCCGGAACCGCTGCCACCTCCGCACCCGCCGCGACCGCCATGCCGTCGCCCGATCCGGAAATCGTACAGCTCAAGAGCGACCGGGGCGAGCTGCGGCTCGAGATCGCCGGATACGGCATCACGCTCGGCAACCGCGACGCCGACGAAAGCAAGGCCGCCGGGAACGAGGCCGCCGCGCCGTCGGAAAAGCCCGAAAAAAAGCCCCTCAAGCGCTTCCACGGCTGCTTCGGATTCACGGACTGGGAGATCGGCATTCCCCTGCTCGTCAACACGACTTACGGCCCGGCGTGGGCCGGCGAAGGAGAGTTTCTGGAGACGAGCACCCGAAAGAGCTTCAGCTTTGGCTACACGCTCCTCAGCCTGCGCTACATGCTCGACCGGAGCGGCCACTGGTGGCTCTCGACCGGCGTCCGGGGCAACATCTACGACATCGTGCTGAGCGGCAAGCAGACGATCCGCTATACCGACGGCATGATCCACGCCCTGGAGCTCGACCCCTCGACCAAGAAGTCGAAACTCTCGTTCACCACGCTGGGTATCCCCCTCATGCTCACCTGCTCGGTCAGCGACTTCCGAATCACGCTCCGCGCCTCGGGCAACCTCTACACCAGCTACCGGGCCGTCCACAAGAAGCCCAAGGAGAAGTACGAACTGCGGGGAGTGGAGCCCTGGAGCTGGAACATCGGCGGCGCGATCACCTACCACAAGATCGGCGTCTCGTTCGACTACGCCCTCACGCCGCTCTTCCGCTCCGACGTGGGACCGGAAACCCACCTGTTCACCTTCGGAATCTGCTTCGGATTCTGACCTGCACGACCACGAAAAACCTACGACCATGAAACGCTGGCTCCTGATCCTGATCCTGCTGCTGCCCCTTGCGGGCACGGCCCAGAACCGCGCCTTCGACGAGTTCTACCAGTCCTACGCCGCAGAGACTAACGTCCGCAGCATCGAGCTCGGACGCAAGATGATGGAGATGATGCGCCGCGACGCCGACCCCGAACTGGCCCGGCTGCTCGACGGCATCCGCAGCATCCGCATCCTCGCGGCGCAGAAACCCTACCCGTTCCTCTTCCGCGCGCAGGCCTACAAGGTCGCACGCGACAAGGCCTTCGAGCTGATCTCCCGCACCGACAGCAAGGGTCCGTCCGTCTCGTTCTACTTCATCGAGGGGAGCGGCGAGCGGCTCTCGGAGCTGCTGATGCTCTCCGACGGCGACGAGGAGTTCATCGTGCTGGACATCTGCGGCGTCTTCGACGTGCGCGACATCTCGCGCCTCACGCAGCTCGGGATTACCTCCCCCGCGGCCGACGGGAAGCCCTGACCCGGCGACAACACCCCGCACAAAGCACCGCCCCGCCCCGGACGGTGCTTTTTTCATCCGCACGTATCGGCAAATCGGGCTTTTTTTCGTACCTTTGCGGCGCATCTTCCTGCGCCTGCGAGAAAAACAACCCGAAAAGGGTCCCCGCATCCGGTCCCGCCGGGGCCGCGGAAGCGGATCCGCTGCGGTCCGCCGCCAGGAAGACCCAACGCAACTTCCGATCCGGAACCGGGGCGCACGCCCGCTAAAGAGATGGCAGAGACGGGGCCCGGATCGGGGACGGCCGAAGGTTCGCATGGGCCGCAAAAGTCGTCTCTGTCACTGGAAAAACTATGAAAACCGACTTTCTGGTCATCGGCTCGGGCGCGGCAGGCCTGTCGTTCGCACTCAAGGCCGCAGCCCACGGACACGTCACGATCGTCACCAAGGGCGAGATGAAGGAGTGCAACACCAACTATGCGCAGGGCGGCATCTGCTCGGTGACGTATGCCCCCGACACCTTCGAGAAACACATCGAGGACACGCTCGTCTGCGGCGCCGGCAAATGCGACCGGAAGGCCGTCGAGCTGGTCGTGCGCCGCGCGCCGGAGCTCATCCGCGACCTCATCGCCTGGGGCACGCGCTTCGACAAGACCCCCGACGGACGTTTCGAGCTCAACCGCGAGGGCGGCCACTCCGAACACCGCATCCTCCACCACGAGGACCTCACGGGCGCCGAGATCGAACGGGCGCTCGTCGAATCGGTGCGCCAGCACCCCAACATCACCGTGCTGGAGCACCACTTCGCCATCGACCTGCTGACGCAGCACCACCTGGGCGAGTTCGTCACGCGCCACACGCGGGGACTGACCTGCTTCGGCGCCTACGTCCTCAACGAGCAGACCAACGAGATCGAGACGATGCTCGCGAAGTTCACCATCGTGGCCACGGGCGGCTGCGGCAACATCTACTCGTCGACCTCGAATCCGGTCGTCGCCACGGGCGACGGCATCGCCATGTGCCACCGCGCCAAGGCCATCACCGAGAACATGGAATTCATCCAGTTCCACCCCACGACGCTCTACAACCCGGGCGAGAAGCCCAACTTCCTCATCACGGAGGCCATGCGCGGCTTCGGGGCCATCCTGCGCCTGCAGTCGGGCGAGGAGTTCATGGACAAGTACCACCCGATGAAGTCGCTGGCGCCGCGCGACGTCGTGGCCCGCGCGATCTACCGCGAGATGACGCGCCGCGGCGAGGACTTCGTCTACCTCGACGTCACGCACAAGGATGCCGACTCCGTGCGCAGCCACTTCCCGAACATCTACGAGAAGTGCCTCTCGATCGGCATCGACATCACGAAGGACTGGATTCCCGTCACCCCCGCGGCGCACTACTGCTGCGGCGGCGTGAAGGTCACGACCGACGGCGAGACCTCGATCCGCCGCCTCTACGCCCTGGGCGAGACCTCCTGCACGGGGCTGCACGGCGCCAACCGCCTGGCCTCCAACTCGCTCATCGAAGCCGTGGTCTACGCCGACCAGGCCGCCCGCCACACGGCCGGTCTGATCGACAAGGTCGACTTCCAGGAGGGCATTCCCGACTGGGACTTCGAGGGGACGCAGCACACCGAGGAGATGCTCATGCTCATCCAGTCGAAGCGCGAGGTGCAGCAGATCATGTCCAACTACGTGGGCATCGTGCGCTCGAACCTCTCGCTCAAGCGCGCCATGCGGCGCCTGTCGATCCTCTTCGAGGAGACCGAGGAGCTCTACTCCAAGACCAAGCCCAACCGCGAGCTGTGCGAACTGCGCAACATGATCGCCGTGGCCTACCTGGTCATCAAGCAGGGCCGCGAGCTCAAGGAGTCGGTGGGCTGCCACTACAACGTCGACTATCCGAAAGACAAATAACGATACATGACCCTACAGGAAGAGATCACACGCCGGCGGACCTTCGCCGTCATCGCCCACCCCGATGCGGGCAAAACCACGCTGACGGAGAAGCTGCTGCTCTTCGGCGGCGCCATCCACGTGGCCGGAGCCGTCAAGAGCAACAAGATCAAGAAAGGCGCCACGTCGGACTTCATGGAGATCGAGCGGCAGCGCGGCATCTCGGTGGCCACGGCCGTCATGGGATTTGAATACGAGGGGGTGAAGATCAACATCCTCGACACGCCGGGACACGAGGACTTCGCCGAGGACACCTACCGCACGCTGACGGCCGTCGACTCGGTCATCATCGTCATCGACGGCGCCAAGGGCGTCGAGACGCAGACGCGCAAGCTCATGGAGGTGTGCCGCATGCGCCAGACGCCGGTCATCGTCTTCATCAACAAGCTGGACCGCCCCGCGAAGGAGCCCTTCGATCTGCTGGACGAAGTCGAGAAGGAGCTGCACATCCGCGTGCGGCCCCTCTCGTTCCCCATCTCGAACGGCCCGACGTTCAAGGGCGTCTACAACATCTACGAGCACAACCTCTCGCTCTTCACCTCGGACGAGAAACTCACGGCCGACGCCTCGACGGTCGAGATCGCCGACCTCGCCTCGAAGGAGCTCGACGCGCGGATCGGCGAGCGCTATGCCGCGCAACTGCGCGCCGACATCGAACTCGTCGAGGGGGTCTACGACCCGTTCGACCGCGACGCCTACCTGCGGGGCGAGGTGGCCCCGGTCTTCTTCGGCTCGGCGGTCAACAACTTCGGCGTGCGCGAGCTGCTCGAATGCTTCATCCGCATCGCCCCCTCGCCGCGCCCCTCGCAGACCGAGACACGCACGGTGGAGCCCGCGGAGCCGAAGATGACCGGCTTCGTCTTCAAGATCCACGCCAACATGGACCCGAACCACCGCGACCGCATCGCCTTCCTGAAGATCTGTTCGGGCATCTTCGAGCGCAACAAGAACTACCTGCACGTGCGCAGCGGCAAGCAGATGAAGTTCTCCTCGCCGACGGCCTTCATGGCCGAGAAGAAGTCGGTGATCGACATCGCCTATCCGGGCGACATCGTGGGCCTGCACGACACGGGCAACTTCAAGATCGGCGACACCTTCACCGAGGGCGAAAAGCTCCGCTTCACGGGCATTCCGTCGTTCGCACCCGAGCAGTTCCGCTACATCGAGAACGCCGATCCGATGAAGTTCAAGCAGCTGGCCAAGGGCATCGACCAACTCATGGACGAGGGGGTGGCGCAGCTCTTCACCAGCGCCCTGAACGGCCGCAAGATCATCGGCACGGTGGGAGCCCTGCAGTTCGAGGTCATCCAGTACCGCCTCGAGCACGAGTACAACGCCTCGTGCCGCTGGGAGCCGATCTCGATCTACAAGGCCTGCTGGATCGAGAGCGACAACGCCGCCCAGCTGGCCGACTTCAAGCGCCGCAAGCACACCAACATGGCCGTCGACAAGCACGGCCGCGACGTCTTCCTCGCCGACACGAGCTACGCCCTGGCCCTCGCGCAGGAGAACTTCAAGGACATCCGCTTCCACTTCACCTCGGAGTTCTGACCCGGGGGGGGGTAGAAGAGCCGGACAGTCAACATAACCCGATACGAAAAGAGCGGCGGACCCGTCGGGGTCCGCCGCTCTTTGGCGTCAGGGAAGAGGCGGCAAACCGCAGCGTCATCGCTCCGGCGTCCGCAGCTCGACCGTGCGGCCCGTGAGGCGGCTCTCCTCGGCGGCGTAACAGATGCGGTGGCTCTCCAGTGCATCGTCGATCCCCACGCGCAGCGGATGCGACGGATCGCGCACCGACAGCAGGAAATCCTCGAGCAGCCGCAGGTCGGCCCCGGCGTGGAACGGCTGTCCGAGCACCTCAGAAAAGTCGTAGATGCGCTCGTCGCCCGAGCGGAAGCGCCGCACGCGCAGCCGGCGCTCGTCGCCGTCGATCTCGCCGCCCGTCAGGCGAATGCAGGTCTTGCGGAAATCATCCTTCGTGAAGGCATCCATCGTCAGGCTGATCGTCGAGCGATCCTCCATCTCGAGGGCCACGATCTGGTGGTCCGCCACGTCGTTGTCGCAGCGGAAGGCGCACCGCCCGTAAGGGCCCGTGCGGAGTTCGCGCAGGATGGCGTCGTCGAGCGTTCCGCCCTCGGGAATGTCGAAATTGCCGACCCAGTCGCGGCGCACATAGTAGAGGTCGCGGGCCGAGAAGGGGCAGGTCGGCTCGACGGGACAGTCGATGCAACGCTCCGTGCTCCCCGCCGGGGCATTCGCCTCGCGGAACCAGCGCAGGGCGCCGAACGACGAGAGCCGCCGGCACCGCTTTTGGGTCAGCCACAGCAGAAAGTCGATGTCGTGGCAGCACTTGGCCAGCAGGATGGGGTTCGCCTCCTGCGCCCGGCGGAAGACGCCGCGCACGTAGCTGTGCAGCATGCGGTCCAACCCCACGCAGACCGTGTGGTTGACCGAGACGATCTCGCCCAGCTCACCCGAGGCGACCAGCTGCCTGATCTTCGTGAAGTAGGGATGGTAGCGCAGCACGTGGCAGACGCCCACCAGCACCCCGTGCTCACGGGCCAAGCGCGCAATTTCGAGGCACTCGTCCCACCGCTGCGCGATGGGTTTCTCGAGCAGCACGTGGTATCCCGCCCGGATGGCCCGCACGGCCGGGTCGTAATGCACGGCGTCGGGTGTCGTCACGAGCACCATGTCGGCGTCGATCCCCGCGGCGAAGAGCTCTTCGTAGCGGGCGAAGCAGGCCGCGGCGGGCAGCGAGAACTCCCGCGCCAGGCTCCGGCGGCGCTGGCCGTTGAGCTCGGCGACGGCTACCGGCCGCAGCCGCTCCGGGAAGCGGTGTGCGTATTCGAGGTATTTCCGTGCACGGTTTCCGGCGCCGATGACGATGACCCGCACCGGCGCGGAACCGAATGATTCGTTGTTCATGAAGTCTCTGTTACTCGTTGTGGCCCGCGGCCGCCTGATGGCGTTCGATGCGGGCCGAGAGGCGGATGCTCAATTCATAGAGTCCGTAGAGCGGAATGATGACCAGCACGAGGCTGAAGATGTCGGGCGGCGTGATGATCGCCGAGATGACGAGCAGCGCCACGAAGGCGTGGCGGCGGTAGCGCTTCAGAAAGGCCGAAGAGATCAGCCCCATGCGGGTCAGGAAGTAGATCATCAGCGGCAGCTGGAAGACCAGCGCCGAGGCGACCGAGGCGACGATCACCGTCGAGAGGTACTGCCCGACGTCGATCATGTTGACGATCGAGGGGCTCGCCTGGTAGTTGATGAAGAAGCTCACCGAGAGAGGCACCAGCACGAAATAGCCGAACAGCAGCCCGGCGAAGAAGAAGGTCGAGGCCCAGAAGACGAAGCGGTGCGTGGCGGCGATTTCGCGGGGCGTGAGCGCCGGGCGCACGAAGCGCCAGAACTCCCACAGCACGTAGGGCATGGCCAGCACGAGCCCCGAGATCATCGAGACCTTCATGTGGAGGTTGAACTGCCCGGCCATCTGCGTGTTGATGACGCGGAAATCGAGGTTCGCGACGTCGAAGGCCTCCGCATTGACGCTCAGGGAGAGCCCCGACCAGGAGTTGATCCACGCGCACAGGTCGGCGAGCGCATGCCCGGCGGCCAGCAGCAGGCGGTTGGTCGGGAAGTCGGCGCTCTTGGGACCGAACAACACCGTCTCGATCAGAAAGTGCTTCGAGAGGAAGGCCACGACGGCCACGACGACCACGGCCACGGCACTGCGCACCAGATGGGGGCGCAGCGCCGCGAGATGGTCCCAGAAGCTCATCTCCACGTCGGAGGATTCGATCCGTCTGTCAGCCATTTCACACGCTTTTCGCTCGGTTCGCACGGCGGGGCGGACGCCCCGCGAGGCCTACTCCCGGGCCGAGGGGGTTTCGTTGTCCGACTTCTGCGCGGAGTCCTTCTTCCGCTCCTCGGCCGAATAGTCCGTGTTCATGGCATCCTTGAACTCCTTGACGCCGCGGCCCAGTCCGCGCATCAACTCGGGAATCTTCCGGCCGCCGAAGAGCAGCAGCACCACGAAAACAATTACCAGAAGTTGCGTATATCCGATTGCACAGGGAATGAACATGGTTTGCAAAAGTTAAGTTTGACTTGGTAAAGATAGGAACTTTTCACCGCACTGCAAAAAAACGGGGGCTGTCCCGGGCTCCTTTTCCGGGCAGCCCCGTCCGTCTATTTCGCGTCGGCCTCGGGCGAGAGGTCCAGGATGCGCACGCGGCGGAACTGGATGCCTGCGCCGTGACCGCAGAAGGCGATGTGGCCCCGCTTGTTGAAAAGGCCCGGGTGGTTGCGGTGGTCGATCATGTAGGGGTTCTCCGTTCCGCCGTCGGGTGCCACGGCATGGCCCTGGCACGCCTCGCGGATGTTGCCGTCGAGAATCACCTCGCCGTTGACCGTCACCGTGATGTGGTCGCCCACGGCCCGGATCTCCTCGACGTTCCACTCGCCCAGCGGCGGGAAGACGACGCGCTTGGCCGCGATCACGCCGTAGACCGAACCGTGCTGCTGATAGGCGTGCAGGTCGCGGTAGATCGGGGCATCGTGGTCCAGCACCTGAATCTCCATGCCGTCGAACGCGGCGTCGACACCCATCGGCGTGCGGATGCCGATGCCGTTGTTGACCGCCTCGTGCAGGAAACGGAACTCGAAGCGCAGGATGAAGTCGCCGTACTCCTTCTTCGTGTAGAGGTTGCCACCGCCGCCGTAGGAGGCCGTGACGTCGATCGTCCCGTCGAGCGGCACGTAGTTGACCTTGTTGCCCGTCCACTTGTGCAGCGAACGGCCGTCGAAGAGCAGCTCGAAGCCTTCGGCGCGCTCCTCCTCCGAGAGTTCGTAGAGCGGGGTCGAGGGCAGCTCGCGCAGCCACATGTCGCGCAGCTCGACCGGCGAGCCGAGACCCGCGATCCAGACCGTGCCCGTCACGTCAACCGGCATGCCGGGCTCGCGCAGGTTCTCCATCGTGCGGTTCTCAACGACCGTCACGCCGTTCTCCACCACGGTGATGCGGTCGTCGGAGACCTTCACGTAGAGCGTGTTCCACTCACCGGCGGCGTTGTCCGAGGCGGGGACATCCTGCACGAAGCCATCGGCCGTGCGCACCGTCGTGCCGGCGCCGCCCAGGCGGACCAGCGGCAGGGAGCGCACGCCGAGACCCGCTTCACCCTGCGAGCGCCACTCGAGCCAGAGCTCGAAGTTCTCGCGGGGCTTCTCCAGCGCGATCGTCGAGGGGCTCTTGCCCGCATAGAGCAGCATGCCGTCCCAGCCGGTCCAGTTCTCGCGCAAAGCCGTTTCGGCACTCCGGCGCAGCTTCGCGGCGGCGGCCGCAGAGAGCTTCCGCCCGGAAGCCGGGCAGTCGGCCACGGGCTGCCACTGAGCGGGATCGACCGGCAGCGCCACGAAGCCCGTCTCGGGCAGGCGGTCCAGCAGGCCGGTGATCTCGTCGACGGCATATCCGGCATCTGCATCCGACTGCGCCAGCTTGCGGTAGACCTCGCGGGCCTTCTCGAGCGCCGCGCGGATGTCGGCACCGCCCGGCATCGGGCTGCTCTTCGCCACGAGGTTCTTCACCACGGCCGCAGCGGCCGCAGCCGTCCCCTCGTTCTCAAGGTACGAGGCGGCCAGCACCAGGGCGGGATAGGCCTGCACATCGAGCAGGTTCGTCAGCAGGCGGCTGCGCGTCGCATCCGAAGCCTCCAGAGCAAGGGCCCGGCGCGTCTGCTGATAGAGCCGCACGGGGGTGGTCCGGAAGCGGGCCGTCAGCTCGGCATAGCGTCCGAGCGCCCGGTCGGCCAGTACGGGATGCTCCGCGGCAAGGGCGTAGAGCGTGTCGATCATCTGCGGGGTGTTGACCAGCAGCAGGGCGTCGAAGGCCGCTTCGCTGCCGTCGGCACGGAAGCGCTCAAGCAGTCGTGCGACGGCCTGCGGCGTATCGGTCCGCGCCAGCACCGGGTAGTAGCGCTCCCCGGCCGGCGACGCCTCCAGGAAGGCCTCGATCCGGGCGCAGCGCTCCTCGGCGGAGAGCGGCAGCAGCGCCGCATGCAGCGCCTCCTGCAGGCCACCCACACGGGTTGCGTCGGCCGTATCGAGCATCGCGGCGATGCGTCCGGCATCGCCCGGACGGGCGACCTGTGCCAGGGTTGCGCAGGCGGCATCGGCCACCTCCGGCTGCGGGGCATCGAGCAGTTCAAAGACCCGGTCGGCGCATGCCGTCAGGCGGCGCGCCCCGGTCAGGCGCAGGGCGGCGACGAGCACCTGCGGCTCGTCGCGGTGCAGCAGCTTCTCCATCCGCCCGTCGATCTTTCCGTTGAAGTGCAGCAGCGCCGCCTCGGCCTTGGCGGAGAGCGGGCCCTCCAGGGCGCCGACCAGGGCCGTGAGCGTCTGCTCGTCGCCGATGTGCGTTGCGGCGTCGATCGCCGCGGCGACAATCTCCGGATCGGGCGAAGCGATGGAGCGGGCAATCACGTCGCTCTGCGACGTGGCGTGGTGTTCACCCAGCCAGCAGAGCAGGGCGGCCTGCGCCCCGGCATTCCAGCGCGGCATGGCGGCCGTCAGCCGGGCGAAGAGCTCGTCGTCACCGGCCCCCAGCACGTCAAACGCCGCAAAGCGGTACTCGGCCGGGCCCTCGCCGATGGCCTTCAGCAGCAGCGGCATCGACTTCCGCACGCCCTGCGTCAGCACGAGCAGCCGCAGCGCGGCACCGCGCACGTACTGGCGGTCGCAGGCGAGCAGCTTCCGCGCGGCCTTTGCGACAGGCTTCGCGTCGCCGGCCGCGGCACACCGCTCCAGCAGCACGAGGTAGGACTCCGTCGCTTCGGTGGGTTCGGCCGCATAGCCGACCGCCGCAGCCGCCTCGCCGAGCAGGCGCAGCGACGAGGCCGTGCCGCAGCGTGCCAGCGCCGGCCAGAGCGCCGCCTTCAGTTCCTCATCGGCACCGGCCGCCCACGCCGTCAGCACGGGTTCGGCCGCAGCCGTACCCTTGTCGGCAAAGGCGCGCGCAAGGGCGCAGCGGCGCGCCGTGGTCAGGCCCTCCTGCCGGGCAAGCGAAAGGAGCAGTTCCTCGGTTCCGGGCATCGAGACCAGCGCCCGCAGGGCATAGTCCGCCAGGGCGGGGTCGTCCAGCGCCGGGAGCAGCGCCGCAGCCTCTTCGGCCGTACCACAGAGCTGCAGCTGCGAGATGAGGAAGCTCCGCTTGGCCGTATCACCCTCCTGGGCGAGGGCCGCGACGAGCCCCTTGCGGATCTCGGGCAGCAGCGCCTCGCGCCCGGGCGCCGAAGCGTAGCAAACCACGCCGTTGAGGGCGTATTCGAGGGTCGTGTTCTTGCCTTCGGCGGCCGGGACGAACATCGAGGCCACCATTTCGACGCCCCGGCTGCCGGTGGCGGCGATTTCGCCCATCACCTCGTCGAAGAGGGCGGGCGTCGAGACGGGCAGCTGCGCCAGGGCATCCGCCACGATCGTCTCGGCCGTGCGCTGCCGCGCATCGAGCGGCTGGGCGATGCCGAACAGCGGCAGCAGCGCCAACAGCCAGATTGCAACTATCTTTTTCATCTTTGCGTATCGTTTTGCAGGTTATCAGATATGCCACGGACCACGCATGGGCTGGTCGATGAGGCGGTTGGCGGCATCGTCCCCGACGAAGAGCTGCGTCTCGGGATCGAAGTGCAGCGTGCGGTTCAGCCGCAGGGCGCAGGCGCCGAGGTTGACCAGCGTGCAGCTGCGGTGGCCGATGCGCTCGTCGAGCGCGAAGCGGCGCCGCGTGCGCACGCACTCCAGGAAGTCGGTGTTCTGCGGCTCGGGATCGGGCATCTCGGAGATCTTCTCCATGACGTTCGGGATCGTGCACTCGAACCCGCGGTAGACCTTGCCGCCCGGGCCCTCGATGTAGGGCACCTTGCCGAGCGTCTCGTAGCCCTCGCCCTCGAGGACGATCTGGCAGCCGTCCTCATACGTGTAGACGATCTTGCGCCAGATGCCCACGGCGTCGTAATGCTGCTCGGGGGCGTCGACCTCGATCTTCACGGGCGAGGTGTCGTCCTTGCCCAGCAGGTACTGCACGGGGTCCATGTAGTGCTGGCCCATGTCGGTCAGGCCGCCGCCGTCGTAGTCCCAGTAGCCGCGGAAGGTCTGGTGCACGCGGTGGGCGTTGTAGGGCTTCCAGGGGGCCGGACCGAGCCACATGTCGTAGTCGAGCTCCGCGGGTACGGGCTCGGGCTCGAGGTGGTCGCGGCCGATCCAGAAGAACTTCCACGTGAAGCCCGTGGCGCCGGAGATCGTCACCTTGAGCGGCCAGCCCAGCAGCCCGCTGTCGATGAGTTTCTTCAGCGGCTCGACGGTCGTGCCCAGACCGTAGAAGGTGTCCTTGAAGCGGAACCACGTGTTGAGCCGGAAGATGCGGTTGTTGCGCCGCACGGCCTCGACGACGCGCTTGCTCTCGCCGATGGTGCGCGTCATGGGCTTCTCGCACCAGATGTCCTTGCCGGCGCGCGCCGCCTCGACGGCCATGATGCCGTGCCAGTGCGGCGGCGTGGCGATGTGGACGATGTCGATGTTCGGGTCGGCGATCAGGTCGCGGAAGTCGGTGTAAGCCTGCAGGGTCTCACCGAACTTCTGCCTGCCCAGCTCGATGCCGCTTTCGAGGTGACGGCGGTCGACGTCGCACACCGCCACCAGCCGGCACTCCTTGGTGCTGGTGAAGTGGTAGCTGCTCTTGCCGATGCCGCCCATGCCGATGATGCCCTTGGTGAGCTGGTCGCTCGGGGCGATGAAGTTCGGGCCGCCGAGCACGTGGCGCGGGACAACGGTCAACAGCGCCATGCCGCCCAGCGTTTTCAGGAAGTTTCTGCGGGATGTCATATCAGTTGTTGGTTTACAGTGTTTTCAATCGGATGTTGCGCCAGAGGACCTTGATGCCGCCTCCGTCGTGAATCTGCAGGGCGATGCGTCCCTGCGCCGCACCGATCTTCGCGTCGGTCAGATCGGCCATCGGTACGTCGTTGAGCCACGTCTGCACGCGGTCGCCCTGCACCTTCAGGCGCAGCGTGTTCCACTCCCCTTCGCGGAGCACCGACTCCTTCTCGTCGGGGATCTGCACCAGCCAGCCGCGCCCGTAGGACTCGTAGATGCCGGCCGTGTCGTTGTTCTTCGGCGCCACCTCGCACTGCCAGCCGTGGATCTTCACGGGCGGCTCGACGAACGAGCGGAAGAAGACCCCCGAATTGCCATTGGCCAGCTGCCGGAATTCGAGCGTCAGGTCGAAGTCGTCGTAGTATTCGCGCGTGGCGAGGTAGCCGTACTCCCGGTCGGGACCGCTCTCGCAGACGAGGTTGCCGGCGTCGTCGACATACCACTTCTCGGTGCCGTAGACCTCCCAGCCCGTGAGGTCGCGGCCGTTGAAGAGCTCGACCTCACGCCCGGCACGGCGGGGCAGCTCCTTGATCTTCAGGTTGCGGAACGAGGCCGGATAGCCGTGGTCCTGCAGGCAGATGACCCCGCGGTGCGCCAGTCCGTACTCGGGTGCCCCGGCCCACTTGCCGCTGTTGCGGCGTGCGAACCAGTCGTCGGTCCAGGCCTCGAACTCCAGGATCTTGTGTCCGTTGAGCCAGTGCTCGACATGGCCGTTGTCGCAGACGATGCGCGACGAGTTCCACTCGCCCTGCGGATTGACAAAGAGCGAGTCGGGATTGGGCAGGTGCATGGCATAGTCCACGCCGAGGCGCTGCCACGGTTCGAGGCGTGTCGGGGCGTTCTGCTCCTCCCAGCCGTCGTTGTCGATGAGCTGGTACTCGGGGCCCGTCACGTAGGGTACCGCAAAGGCGGGGTCCTCGACCACGTGGTAGAGCATGCCGCTGTTTCCGCCGTAGGAGAGTTTCCAGTCCCAGTCGAGGATGAAGTTTTCGTACTGCCGGCGCGTGACGATGTAGCCGGTCAGGTCGCTGCCGTCGCCGTTGGCCTGGATGCAGCCGTCGACCACGTGCCAGGGCATCGTCAGCCCGGTGCCGTTGTAGTCCTTCCACTGATCGAGCGTCTTGCCGTCGAAGAGCAGCTGCCAGCCGTCGGCCTGCTCGGCTCGGGTGAGCGTGTTGTGCGCCGGCGTACAGGACGCGGCCGCCAACAGCAGGGCGCACCCCCACAGGGGCGCTTGTAAGGTTCGGGTCATAGATCGGGTAATATTAGAGATTGTGAAATGCCGCACCTTCGGAAACAGAGACGACGAAACGACCCGCCGGCAACCGGCAGGCAGACAACGGATTCGGAAAAATGCGCGGATCGGCGTCAGCGACTTCATCGTAGTTGTTTTTCAAAAAAGGGCACCCGCCGCGTATGGTGCACGGCACCACGCACAGCCCTGCGACCGGCTGAAAAACAACTCTCCCCAAACAGCCGGTGACGCATTCGGAACCGACCCCACGGTCGGCCACCGAACAAAATTAATAATAAATTACGGGAAAAACGACCTCCCGACGCGAAAAAAAATGCGGCGCGCCCCGCCGACAGCCGCATCCGTACCCCGCCAGTCAGGACAATCCGATCATCACCAGCCGCTTGCGCCTGCTGCCCGTCAGAACCCGGAGCCCGGCTTTTTCGTTCCGCGGCCGGGCGGTCACCGGCAGACACTTGCCGGATGGCAGCAACCGGAACGCAGGGCCTGCCGCAGCCACCGGCCACGACAAGCGGGGCGCCGGCCCCGGCGACAGCAACCATCGGGGCGACAGCGGCCGCTACCGCCCCAGCACCTTCCAGAAGCGGGCAGGCAGGTGGATGTTCTCCACGTCGCGGGCCCGGGCGAAGAGCGGGGCGATCTGTGCCGGCGTGAAACCGGCGATGCCGCACCCGATCTCGGTGACGAGGAAGGTCATTTCCGGATGCTGCCGGGCAAACCGGATGAAGTCGTCGACATAGGGGGCGATGGTCTCCACGCCGCCCTGCATGGTCGGGATGGCATAGCTTTGGCCCTGCAATCCGACGCCCTGCCCCCAAACGGCGCCGAAGCGCTGCCAGGCCAGCCGTGCGGCCCCGCCGCCGTGCAGTCCGCCGAGATTGCTTCCGAAGACAAAGATTTCACCGGGCCGCAGCGCGGTGATCCGATCGGATGTCGTGCGCATAACGATAGGATTTTTACAAAGATACGGAAATATCCATCCAGTTCAAAACCGTGCCGGAAGCATAGCGCACGGGTGGCGGCATGCACAACCGCCGAAAACGAAAAAGGCTTGACAATCATGTGATTGTCAAGCCTTTTCTTCAGTCGGGGTGACTGGATTCGAACCAGCGACCACACGCCCCCCAGACGTTACAAATCGCCATTAACAATCTATTAATCAGACGATTGAAGCGACATACTATCTACGGTTTACACGGCAGTTTACACGGGTGCAAAACCATGGTTGGTTAAACAATAAGTGAATTGTGTTGATATGACATGAAAGAAAGGACAAACTTTCGCAAAGGGGTATATTTGAGACCCCTTTGCAAAGTCTGTCCTCGGGAACTGTTAGATGCTTTTGTATTTATACAAACTGTTCCAAATATTTCTCGTTGAAGTAGGAACCTATCATTGCCAGATAATAAAGGACAAACTTGTGCAGAGGGTCTATAAATTAACCCTTTAGCACAAGTCTACCATATTGGCCCTATGAGGCCACATTCTTCGCGTTTATAACTCCATTGTACTTGACTTGCCACACCCGTCATATTATCCATAAGGATAAAGTTATAGTCATTCCCTGTCGGATACAATTCAAATCTGCCATTGATTTCACCACTTGGAATAAGAGCATCACAAACGGAATATTCATGGCGAGCGGCTTTATCATTTATCCCAATTTGGAGAGCTGTTATACGTCCTGTTGCTGTATCTAATTTTAGAGAAGTATAAATATTGAATGTTCTGTACACTTTATATCTCGCGAAACACCTTATCCAAAAAACCTCATCTGCAATTTGGTGTACTCGTTTCTCTAAGTTCGTTAACAAACTATCGCGCTGAATCTCTGTTAAAGGTTCTACAATAACTTTTTGTAAAGAATCGGTATCTTGTCCATACGCACATAATGCTCCAATAATGGTGATAATAGTTGAAAACAACTTTTTCATGGTTGCAATAAGTTTAGGTTGTCGTTCCAGCACCTGAACGACGGTTCATCATGTTTGATTTATAAAAGCAGAAAGCGTGGTGCCACACACTTACTTTAGAATTGCAGGTCGTAGGAAACCTTGATGATAAAATAAGCAACAGCCCCACGCCTATACCCACGAATGGATATGACGCGGCAAGATGTTTGCCATTCTATCATCATTCGAATTTCCTACGTTCGCAATTCAAGAATAAGCAACACTTTCCGTGTATTCAATATGTTACTACAAAAGTAACACATTCAGCGGAAAATGCAAAACACCTCGCCCATTCGGGTGTTGTTGCTCGTATTTATGATTCTATGGTGCAGGCATAGCCGTATTTATTTAGTCGTTACATAAAAACAGACCTTGCAGTCGGTCATCAGTCCGTCTGCAAAGTCTGTCGCCCGTCATCTGTTCCAATCGTTGTACTCGTCGATTGGATAGACGCGCCGAAAGAGGTCGTGGAAATGGAACGCGAAAAAGGCCATATCGGTACACATTGCGTTGCGGAAGCATGTGCCCATCACAACATCGTCCTCATCGTAGACATTGTAATCTACACAACCGAACGTGATGTTTTGACGGCCGATTTTCCGCCCTCCCTCCGTGAAGCCGATGTAATAGTAGGATTTTTGTCCCGTTCTGCGATTGAACCGTCGATTGAAAAGGATGGCGTCCTCTTTAATCGTGTAGGCAAGATGATTACGCTCCAATAGCCGTCGAACGGATTGCATCGACAACTCTGCATTCTTGATTGTCCCCATTTTTCGAATGTTTTGATTTATGATATGGTCGGGACAGGATGGGGAACCCGTTTTGAAGCGTAATAATCTATTCTGTGCTACATGTCTTTCTTGCCTTTATTTGGTTGTTTCCACAAAAGTAAACAATCTGGTGCGAATTTGCAAGGGGATTCAATCAATCCCCCTGCAAATTTCCCGCATGACATGGTCCATGTAGATGGCCTGTCCGCTCGACATTCGTCCAAGAGCAACCCGGTCCGTCAATGATGATTTCGTCCTATTCTCTCAGAAACACAGGTTTTCATCGGTTTTGGTTGACTTCTTGGTTGACTTTTTCGCGTCAACCGCGGCGTCAACCGCCCGTTCGGCAGGCAGGCGCAACAACAAAAAAGGCTTGACAATCACATGATTGTCAAGCCTTTTCTTCAGTCGGGGTGACTGGATTCGAACCAGCGACCACACGCCCCCCAGACGTGTACTCTAACCGGACTGAGCTACGCCCCGATTACCCTTTTCCGACGGCCTCGGATATCCGTTACCTCTCGGTTTGGGACTGCAAATATAGTATATTTTTCAGAAACATCCATATTTCTGCAAGTTTTTTTTCTATTTTTGCAGGCGATGAGACTTTTTTACCCCCTTCTGGCCGGGCTCACAGCCCTTCTGGCCGTCGCCTGCGGCTCCTCCGGAGCCCGCACGCCCGATGATTTCACCGTGGAGCTCTACACGCCCCGCTACGCCGCGGGTTTCGACATCCGCGGCACGGAGCACGGGACAAGCTCGCTCGTTACCGTGCGCAACCCCTGGCAGGGAGCCACGCAGGTCGCACAGCACCTGCTCGTGCTGCGCGGCGGGGACGAGGCCCCCGCGGGATTCGACGGCACGGCCGTCCATGCCCCCGTCCGCCGCGTCGTCTGCATGTCGTCGAGCCACGTGGCGATGTTCGATGCACTCGGTGAGGCAGGCCGCATCGCGGGGGTCTCGGGCATCGACTACCTCTCGAGCGCCGACATTCAGGCCCGCCGCACCGCAGGCACGGTCCGCGACGTGGGCTACGACACGAACCTCGACTTCGAGCTGCTGGCCGCCATGCAGCCCGACCTCGTGCTGCTCTACGGCATCGCGGGCGAAAACACGATCGTCACGGGCAAACTCCGCGAGCTGGGTATTCCCTATATATATGTAGGTGACTACGTGGAGGAGTCGCCGCTGGGCAAGGCCGAGTGGCTGATGCTCGCCGCCGAGCTCTGCGACCGCCGCGACGCGGGCGCCGACACCCTGCGGCAGATCGCGGCACGCTACGAGGCACTGCGCGCGCAGGTCGACACCACGGCCGCCCGCCCGCGCGTCATGCTCAACACCCCCTACCGCGACACGTGGTTCATGCCCTCGTCGCGCAGCTACATGATCCGCCTGATCGAGGATGCCGGCGGCGAGTACGTCTACACGCAGAACGACTCGTCGAGCTCGGTGGCCGTCGACGCCGAGGAGGCCTACCTGCTGGCCAACGACGCCGATGTCTGGCTCAACGTCGGGGCCTGCAACACGCTCGGCGAGCTGACGGCCCAGAATCCCCGCTTCGCCGCGGTGCCCGCCGTGCGCAACCGCCGCGTGTGGAACAACAACCGCCGCCAGACGCCCGCCGGCGGCTCCGACTTCTGGGAGTCGGGCGTCGTGCGGCCCGACCGCGTGCTCGCGGACCTCATCGCCCTGCTGCACGACGACGGCACAGCCGATTCGCGCTGCTGTTACTACAAAAGACTCGAATAGACCATGTCCCGCCACGCGCTGCTCTTCCTGCTGCTCGCGCTGCTGACTGCCGGGCTCTTCGTCGCCGACCTCGCCTTCGGGTCGGTCGCCGTGCCGCTGCGCGACGTGTGGGCGGCGCTGACGGGCGGCGTCTGCGACGACACGACCCGCACCATCGTCCTGAAGTTCCGCCTGCTCAAGGCCGTCACGGCCCTCACGGCCGGTGCGGCCCTCGCCGCCAGCGGCCTCCAGATGCAGACGCTCTTCCGCAACCCGCTGGCCGGGCCCTACGTCCTCGGAATCAGCTCCGGCGCCGGACTGGGCGTCGCGCTCTTCCTGCTCGGGGCCCCGCTGCTCGGCATCTCGGGCCACTCGTTCATCCAGTCGCTCGGCATCGCCGGCGCGGCGTGGCTCGGCGCAGCCCTCGTGCTGCTGATCGTCATGGCCGTCAGCCGCCGCATCAAGGACATCATGGTCATCCTGATCCTCGGCATGATGTTCGGTTCGGGCGTCAGTTCGGTGGTCGAGGTGCTGCAATACCTCTCGAGCGAGGCGGCACTCAAGTCGTTCGTCGTCTGGACGATGGGCTCGCTCGGCGACGTCACCTCCGCCCAACTGGCACTCATGCTCCCGGCCGTCGCCGCGGGGCTGGTGATCTCCGTGGCGGTCATCAAGCCGCTGAACCTGCTGCTGCTGGGCGAGAACTACGCCCGCACGATGGGGCTCGATATCCAGCGCACGCGCTCGCTGCTCTTCCTCTCCACGGTGCTGCTGGCAGGCACCGTCACGGCCTTCTGCGGCCCCGTGGGCTTCATCGGGCTGGCCGTACCCCACCTCGCGCGCATGCTCTTCGCATCGGCCGACCACCGCATCCTCCTTCCGGGATCGGTGCTCACGGGCGCCGCGCTGCTGCTCGTCTGCGACCTCATCTCGAAGAGCCTCGCCCTGCCGATCAACACCATCACCGCCCTGATGGGCATCCCGGTGGTGATTCTCGTCGTTGTCCGCAACCGCAACCTCTTCTAAGCCATGAGCATCCTTCTGGACCATATCCGCCTCGCCTACGGCAGCCGCACGCTGCTCACCGACGCCTGCGCCACGCTTGCCCCGGGCACGCTGACGGCCCTCATCGGCCGCAACGGCACGGGCAAGAGCACCCTGCTGCGGAGCGTTGCGGGGCTCGCACCCGCCGCCGGAGGGCGCATCGAGCTGTGCGGACGGCCGCTCGACCAGCTCACGCCGCGCCAGCGGGCCGAGACCGTGGCCTTCGTCACCACGGACAAGGTCCGCATCGCCAACCTCCCCTGCGAGGATGTCGTGGCGCTGGGCCGCGCCCCCTACACCAACTGGATCGGCCGCATGCAGGAGACCGACCGGGCCGTCGTCGAACGCGCCCTCGCGCTCGTGGGCATGGAGGCCTTCGCCCGCAAGACGATGGACCGCATGTCGGACGGCGAGTGCCAGCGCGTGATGATTGCCCGAGCCCTCGCGCAGGACACCCCCGTCATGCTGCTCGACGAGCCCACGGCCTTCCTCGACCTGCCGAACCGCTACGAGCTGGCGCTGCTGCTGCGCCGCCTGGCGCACGACGAGGGCAAGTGCATCCTCTTTTCGACGCACGACCTGGACGTGGCCCTCACGCTGTGCGACACCGTGGCGCTGATCGACACGCCGCAGCTGCATGCACTGCCGGCCGCCGAGATGGCCGCGAGCGGCCACATCGAACGGCTCTTCACGGGCGGCGGCATCGTCTTCGACGCTGCGACACAGACGGTTCGGCTGACCAAAAATTGACCGGCGCCACTTTTTTCCGCATATTTTTTTGCACAACTGCTTTTTTTATTTACCTTTGCACCGCTAAAGCAGTCCCATCGGGGTCTGCGATAGTGGTAGAGGCCCATTCGTCTATCGGTTAGGACGCAAGATTTTCATTCTTGAAAGAGCAGTTCGATTCTGCTATGGGCTACAAACGACGGAGGAGGGGCAGCATGAGAGGTGCAGCCCGGAATGGCGAAAGCGAGGATGCGAGGGAGGCAAGGATGGCACGGGAGGCGCAGGCAGCCCGGAATCCGAGACCGCAGAAGCAGCCCGCACGCAACCCGAAAGGAATCTCCCCGACTCCGACGGGTGAACAACAAACCAGGAGCGGACCCGAGGGTCTATCCGCCGGCGGCTACGGCCGTTTTGAGAACAGGCAACTGAAAAAGTAAAAAAATAAAAACACACGAATTATGGCAAACCATAAGTCATCGAAGAAACGGATTCGTCAGACGCTGAAGAAGCGTGCGCACAACCGTCTGTTCCACAAGACGGCCCGCAATGCCGTGAAGGCGCTGCGTGCAACCACCGAGAAGAGCGCCGCCGAGGCACTGCTCCCGAAGGTTACGGCGATGCTCGACAAGCTCTCGAAGCACAACATCATGCACAAGAACAAGGCTGCGAACCTCAAGAGCGCCATCCAGCTCCACGTCAACGCCCTGTAATCGGAATCCGAGCGAAAGCACGAAGACGTCCATCCATACGGTGGGCGTCTTTTTTTTGTCCGCACCGCCGCACCTGCTCCACTTCCTACCTTCCACCTTTTACTTTTTACTTTTTACTTTTCATCTTTCACCTTCCAAAAAAGGCGGCGCCCGCCGAAGGGGCGGACGCCGCAAGGACGCATCCAAACTGTCGGCAGCCCGGCCGGGACCGCCGCACACCGGAAGGCGCAATTATTTCACGTTGTCGACGATGCCGGCAATCCGGTCGAAGACCTCGTCGATCGTGCCGATGCCGTCCACCGAGGCATACTTGCCCTGCGCGGCATAGAAATCCGACACGACGGCCGTCTGATCGTGATAGACCTTCAGCCGGTCGCGGATCACCTCCTCCGACGCATCGTCCGCACGGCCCGACTCCTTGCCGCGCAGCAGAATGCGGCGCACCAGCTCCTCCTCCGGAACGTGAATGTCGACCATGATGTCGACCTTCAGCCCGTGTTTTGCAAGGATTTTGTCGAACTCCTCGGCCTGGACCGTCGTGCGGGGGAAGCCGTCGAAGATGCACCCCTTCGCGTCGAGGTGCTCGGCCACGTAGTTGGCAATCATGCCGATGACGATCTCGTCGGGGGCCAGCTTGCCCTGGGCGATGTAGGACTCCATGCTCCGTCCCAGCTCCGTGCCGCGGCGGATCTCGCCGCGGATCACCTCGCCCGTCGAGACGTGGTCGATGCCGTAGCGCTCCTTCAGACGCTGGGCCTGCGTGCCTTTGCCGCAACCCGGGGCGCCGAATAAGACGATGTTTATCATATCTGAATCCGTATTTTTGATTGAACGGACAAAAATACGTTATTTTTTGTGGAAACGGCAAAGAATCGTTAGTTTTGTAAAAAGTTTATTATCCATGGAGCAGAAAAAACGCACCGAGATCGCAACGCTCGGCCAGTTCGGGCTGATCGACCTGCTGACCGGACCCTTCACACCGCACAACGCCTCGACGCGCCGGGGCGTGGGCGACGACGCCGCCGTCATCACCCCGCCCGCGGGCGAAGAGATGCTCTGCACGACCGATTCCTTCTACGAGGGCGTGGACTTCGACCTGACCTACTTCCCGCTCCGCCACCTCGGCTACAAGGTCGTGACGGCGGGCGTGAGCGACATCCTGGCGATGAACGCCACGCCGTCGCAGATCACCGTCTCGCTCGGTGTCTCGTCGAAAATTCCCGTCGAGGCGCTGCAGGACCTCTACGAGGGGATCGCCTTCGCTTGCAGGGAGCTGGGAATCGACCTGGTGGGCGGTGACACGCGGGCCTCGATGACCGGACTCGTCATCACGGTGACGACGCTGGGCCACGCCCCGCAGGAGCGCATCGTCTACCGCAGCGGTGCGCAGCTGCACGACCTGATCTGCCTGACGGGCAACCTCGGAGCCGCCTACATGGGCCTGCAGCTGCTCGAGCGCGAGAAGCGGGTGCTCGCCGACGTCAAGAACCCCGAACCGCAGTTCAAGGGATACGAATACCTGCTGGAAAAGTACCTCAAGCCGCGCCCGCGCACGGACATCGTCGAGGCGCTCCTCGAGGAGAAGATCACGCCGACGTCGATGATCGACCTGACGGACGGCCTGGCGAGCGACCTGATGCAACTGTGCAAGGCGTCGAAGTGCGGCGCGCGCATCTACCTCGACCGCATCCCCATCGCGCGGCAGACCACGGCGCTGGCCGAGGAGATGCACACCGACCCGGTCATTGCGGCCCTGAACGGCGGCGAGGACTACGAGCTGCTCTTCACCGTGCCGCTCGCGATGCAGGAACAGGTGATGCGCCTCGGGCTGGTCGACGTCATCGGCCACATCACGGCCGAGGCGACGGGCGCCTACCTCGTGACGCCCGACGGCGGCGAGATCAGGCTCAAGGCGCAGGGCTTCCCGGAAAAATAACCCCATCGCACAGCAAATCCCCCGATCAGCTCGGGGGATTTGCTTTCAAGGGCGGTCGCTTCATCGTTTCGGCTTCAGGTCACCCCGGACAAACAGGTAGACAATCAACGCCGCCATAATCAACCAGACAACGACATTCGAGAGGGTAAAAAGGGCCGTATCGTGAAAAATCAGACAATTGATCCCATAGGAAACCGCGTAGGACAACCCCAGTACGAACCGATCTTCAGTGCTGTTTTCATGATTTTATCTGTTAAAGTTCAAGGATACAGTGCAGGATGGCAAGCTCCCGTTTTCAAATATAGAAAATTCCAAAATCGCCTCACCTCGCCATACGGAAAGCGCCGATACGACTGTTTTGCCTCTCTTCCGGGAACAGATTCTCCCGAAACCGTTGCCGCATGGATCCGCGTTGGCAACCCGATCTCAGCAACTACGCACGAAATCCGGGCAATTTTTTGTTTTTGCGGAATTTATACTTATCTTTGCAACCCCGAAAAGGGATTAACAACTAATCAAAAGCATTATGAACAATTACGAAACCGTTTTCATTGTCACGCCGGTGCTGTCCGATGCCCAGGTACAGGAGGTCGCTGACAAATTCCAGGGTGTCATCACCGAAAACGGCGGTCAGATCGTGAACAAGGAGTCGTGGGGCCTTCGCAAGCTCGCCTATCCTATTCAGAAGAAGACCACCGGTTTCTACTTCCTCCTGGAGTTCACGGGCGAGGGCTCGCTCGTAAACACGCTCGAGACGCAGTACCGCCGCGACGAGCGCATCATCCGTTTCTTAACTTTCAAGCAGGACAAGTACGCCGTGGAATACTCGGAGAAACGTCGTGCAAAACTTTCTAACAAGCAGCAGGAGGAGTAAATCATGGCACAGGAAAACAAGGCACAGTCGGAAATCCGTTACCTCAACCCGGTATCGGTCGACGTCAAGAAGAAGAAATACTGCCGTTTCAAGAAACTCGGCATCAAGTACGTGGACTACAAGGACGGTGAGTTCCTCAAGAAGTTCCTCAACGAGCAGGGCAAGATCCTTCCCCGCCGCCTGACGGGTACTTCGCAGAAGTTCCAGAAGAAGGTCGCACAGGCCGTGAAGCGTGCGCGCCACCTCGCCATCCTGCCCTTCGTAACCGATTGCATGAAATAATTTAAGGAGGAGACGACAATGGAAGTTATTCTGATCAAAGATATGGAGAAGCTGGGCTACGCCAACGACATCGTCAACGTGAAGCCCGGTTACGCGAACAACTACCTCATTCCTCAGGGCTACGCCAAGGCCGCTACGGCTGCCGCCAAGAAGGTCCTGGCCGAGAACCTCCGCCAGCGCGCCCACAAGGACGCCAAGATTCTGGCCGACGCCCAGGCGCTGGCCGAGACGATCGCCAACCTGCCGCTGACGATCGCCGTGAAGGCCGAGGAGGGCAAGCTCTTCGGTACAGTGACGGCTACCGACCTGGCCGAGGCCCTCGCAGCCAAAGGCATCAACGTAGACCGCAAGGTCATCTCGGTCGAGGCCATCAAGACCGTCGGCGAGTACGAGGCTACGGCCCGCCTGCACAAGGAGGTCAAGGCGACGATCAAGTTCTCAGTAGTCGCTGCCGACGCCGAATAATCCGGGGGGGGCGAGCCAAACCCCGCGACAGGACGGCAACAAACCGAACCCTGCGGCAGGGCGCAACAGCAAGCCGAACTCCGCGACAGGGCGCAGCAGCAAGCCGGATTCCACGACAGGTCAACAGCTAACCGAACCCGTGGGAAGGCGACAACAAACCAGCCCTGCAACAAAGCAACGGCAACCCAAACCCCGCAACAAGACAAGAAAAAGGGTTTTCCTTTCGAGGAAAACTCTTTTTTTGTACCCGACGACCGACAGCGCCGCCGACCGGTTGCAGATCAATGGGGATTGGCGGCAGGCGGCTCCGCGTGTCGCGGCGGAAGGGTATAGGACTTGAGCACCATGCCCACGCCGAGGAAGATCACCAGCGCGAAGAGCACCGTATCGAGGTGCAGTTTGTCGAGCCCCATCCAGACCGACAGGAGGATCGCCAGCACGGGCTGGAGGTAGGTATAGATGCTCGACACGGTGGCCGGCACGCTCTTCAGGGCGTAGTTGAGCATCAGGTTGGGCAGATAGGTGGGCACCGTCAGCACGAAGAGCGTCGGCAGCAGCGCATGCTCGGCAATGGCCCGGAAATCGGTGTGCAGGATCGGGCCGATGCCCAGCGGCAGCGCCATGACGGCCGCCACGCAGTAGAGCCAGCGCAGCACGGTGAAGATGCTGTACCTGGAAATCAGCCGCTTGAACCACACCATGTAGAACGAGGTGGTGCAGGCCGTGAGGAAGACCAGCAGGTTGCCCACCAGCTGCGAATGGGCATGCGACGAGGAGCCGCCCGTCAGCACCACGGCCACGGCGCCCGCCATGCCCAGCACCAGCCCCGCGAGTTTCAGCCGCGTGAAGCGGTCCATGCCCAGCAGAACGGAGAGGAGCAGCACCAGCAGCGGCACGATCGTGTCGATGATCGACCCGTCGATGGGCGACGTCTTCGAGAGGCCGTACATGAGGAAGAGTTTGCGCAGCACGCCGATCAGCAGCGCCGCCCCGACGAGTTTGCGCATATCGGCCCGCTCGACCCGTTCGGCCTTCTGCCACAGCAGCGGCACGAGCGAAAAGAGCGCCGTCACGATGAGCGACGCCGAGATCATCGCCATCGGATGGACATACCGCGGCAGCACGATGTTGTAGAACGGGAAGTCCATAGCCCAGACCACGTTGCAGACCAGCAGCGCCAAATGGGATTTCCAGTTGTTCATGTGCGAGTGATTTTCCGGCAGAGGGGCAAAAACAGTGCCGCAACACCACGGCACAGCGTGCCGCCGCAACGCCGCGGACCCGCCGCAACGCCCGCAGGGCACGCAAAATACCACACACTTGCCACGTCACAGCGGACCCGTCGCAACGCTTGCAGGGCCCGCCACAGCATCGCAAACCCTCCACAGAGCCCCGCCCGCCCGGCATCGGGGGGGGGTACGCCCCGCTGCCCACAAAAAAGGTCGCCGAATCTCTCGACGCACCCTTCCCCCTCTCAACCCGCTTTCACCGGGCACAAAAAAACGAGAGGCCGAACCGCTCGCCCACCCTTCACAATCCGCTCTTACCGGGCACAAAAAAACAAGGGGCCGACCGATGCCGACCCCTCGTCTTTCGTTCCGGAGCGGGATTATTTCTCCTCCTCTTTCTTGGCAGCCTTCTTGCTGGCGGCCTCCGAAGCCTCCATGGCGCTCTTCAGAGCGGCCAGACCGGCAATGTCGCCCAGCGTGGTCTTCTCGACCGAGGCGTTGATCTTCTTGACGGTCGACTTCGTGGCGTCGGCAGCGGCGCGCTTCTCGGCACGCTCGGCCTTCTCGGCCTCGCGGCGGGCAGCCTCATACGTGCGCAGGTGCGACAGCGTGATGCGGCGCGTAGCCTTCGAGAACTCGATCACCTTGAAGTCGAGCTTCTCGCCGACCTTGGCGCTCGTGCCGTCCTCCTTGGCCAGCTGACGCATCGGGCAGAAGCCCTCGACGTTCTCGGCCAGCGATACGACGGCGCCCTTGTCGGTCAGCTCCGTGATGGTACCCTCGTGGATCGAGTCTACCGGGAACTTGTTCTCGATCTCGTTCCAGGGGTTCTCCTCCAGCTGCTTGTGACCCAGCGAGAGGCGACGGTTCTCCTTGTCGATCTCGAGCACGACGACGTCGATGTCGGCACCCACCTGCGTAAACTCGCCCGGGTGCTTGATCTTCTTGGTCCAGCTCAGGTCCGAAATGTGGATCAGGCCGTCGATGCCCTCCTCGATCTCGACGAAGACGCCGAAGTTGGTGAAGTTGCGCACCTTGGCCTTGCACTTCGTGCCGACCGGGTACTTGACCTCGATGTTCTCCCAGGGATCGGGTGTGAGCTGCTTGATGCCCAGCGACATCTTGCGCTCCTCACGGTCGAGCGTCAGGATGACGGCCTCGACCTCGTCGCCGACCTTCAGGAACTCCTGGGCCGAACGCAGGTGCTGGCTCCACGACATCTCCGAGACGTGGATCAGACCCTCGACGCCGGGGGCGATCTCGACGAATGCGCCGTAGTCGGCCATCACGACCACCTTGCCCTTGACCTTGTCGCCGACCTTCAGGTTGGGATCGAGCGCCTCCCACGGATGCGGGGTGAGCTGCTTCAGACCCAGCGCGATGCGCTTCTTCTGGTCGTCGAAGTCGAGGATTACGACATGGATCTTCTGATCGAGCTTGACGATCTCCTCGGGATGGTTCACGCGGCCCCACGAGAGGTCGGTGATGTGGATCAGACCGTCCACACCGCCCAGGTCGACGAAGACGCCGTAGGAGGTAATGTTCTTGACGGTACCCTCGAGGATCTGACCCTTCTCGAGCTTCGACATGATGATCTGCTTCTGAGCCTCGAGCTCGGCCTCGATCAGGGCCTTGTGCGAAACGACCACGTTGCGGAACTCCTGGTTGATCTTGACAACCTTGAACTCCATGGTCTTGTCGACGTATACGTCGTAGTCGCGGATGGGCTTCACGTCGATCTGCGAGCCGGGCAGGAAGGCCTCGATGCCGAAGACGTCGACGATCATGCCGCCCTTCGTGCGGCACTTGATGTAACCCTTGATGACCTCGTCCTTCTCGAGGGCCTCGTTGACACGGTCCCACGACTTGAGCTGACGGGCCTTCTTGTGCGAGAGGGCCAACTGGCCGTTCTTGTCCTCGGCCGACTCGACATAGACCTCGACCTTGTCGCCGACCTTCAGGTCGGGGTTGTAGCGGAACTCCGAAACGGGAATGACACCCTCGCTCTTGTAGCCGATGTTGACGAGAACCTCGCGCTTGGTGATGGCCGTTACGGTACCCTCGACCACCTCGCCGACATTGACGTTCGACAGCGTCTTGTCATAGGCTGCGGCAATCTCCTCCTTGGGCTGGTCGTAGACGCCCAGGTCGTGCTCAAACGCATTCCAGTCGAAATTCTCGTTCGTGACTACGTTCTTTGTTTCTTCCATAGTGGAAAATCTTGCGATACAATCGCTCGTTAAAAGGTTAATAATAAAGTTTTTGCCGCCATTGCACGCCCTTACGTGCGCGCATGCGGGACTGCAAAGCTAATCCTTTTTCGTCAAAAAACAAAATCCCGGCGCATTTTTACCGCAGGCGGACCACCCGCTGCCGCGGGCGGTTGTCCGGAACGACGGGCGAGTCGTCGGCGAGCTCCTCCAGCAGCACGTCCGCCACCTTCTGGTCGGTGATCCGGCCGTCGGTGCCCTCCAGCCCCTTGTAGTTCCGGTAGACGTAGTCGCTCATGGCCACGCGGTAGCGGCGCCCCTCGGCAAGGCGGGGGAAGCGCACGTCGAGGGCGCTGTCGCGGCGGTCGGTGATGATCTCGTAGGGGGTCGTCGCGACGAGGTCCACACGGTGCGACTCCTTGCGGTTCTCCGTGTCGTTGTACTTCGTGACGATCAGCCGCCGCAGCTGCGCGGGGGTCATCCCGATCCGGGCGATCTGCGTACCGAAGGGCTCCAGATCGAAGATGCGCGCCGTTCCCACGCCGCCCGCCGGGATCGAGTCGAGCCGCACGCCGCCCACGTGGTAGATGCCGATCTCGGCATCGGCCTCGTCGGCCACGGCGTCGGCCATCCAGTTGGCCACGCCCCAGGCGTCGGCCGCCGAGGCGAACTCGCCGATCGGGCGGTTCAGCTCCGGATCGGCATAGTAGTGCGCCACACGCTCGGCACAGGCCGGGTCGGGGTCGTAGCCGTCGAGCGGCACGACGCGGAACTCCCGCCCGACGACCTTCCGCCCCTTCAGGCGGATCGTCGTGACGCCGACGTTGGCCAGGTTCTTGCCCGTCTGCGTGAGCAGCACGCCCCCGACGAGCGTATCGCGCACGACATGCGTATGGCCGCCGATCACCACGTCGTAGGGGGTACCCGTCGCCAGGTACTCCTCGTCGCGGTCGTCACCCATGTGCGAGACGAGCACCAGCACATCCACCCTGCCGCGCAGTTCGGCGCCGCAGCGTGCCGCCATCCGCTGCGGATCGGGGAACTCCAGCCCCGCGAAGCTCGACGCATTCCCGGCCGGATGGCCCGGACCCTCGTAGTTGGTCACCACGCCCACGAAGCCGATGCGCACGCCGCCGCGCTCGAGCACCGTATACGGCGCCATCTGCGGGAAGGTGCAGGTATCGCTCACGACGTTGGCGCAGACGACCTCGAACGCCACGCTGTCGAGCATGCGGCCGAGGTAGGCCTGCCCGCGGTCGAACTCGTGGTTGCCGAGCGTCGCCACATCGTAGCGCAGCGCATTCATCAGCTCGAGGATCGGCATGCCGGGCGTCGGCGCCATGTCGACGTAGGCGTTGCCGGTCCAGCGGTCGCCGGCGTCGACCAGCACGACGTACTGCGCCGTGTCGCGGCACGCCGCAACGGCGGCGGCCAGCTGCGGGAAGCGCTGGATGCGGGCATGCATGTCGTTCGTCGAGAGCAGCACGAGCGTCCGCTCGCGCGGGGTGCAGGAGGCGAGGATTGCCGCCAGCAGGAGCGGCAGCCAGAGAATCCGTCTCTTCATAATAATCCGTATTTGTGCTTGCCAAAATTACAAATAATTTTTACCTTTACCCACCGATCCGTACAAAAAACCTCTATGACCGACACGATCAAAGTCATCTGCGAAAACCTCGGCAACGAGCTGGACATCCCGATGGGCACCTCGCTGCTGGAGATTTCCCGACGGCTCACGAGCGGGCCGCACCCCTTCCTCGCGGCATTCGTCAACAACCGCGTCAAGGAGCTCAACTACAAGATATACACCCCGGTCACGATCCGCTTCATCGACATCACCTCCTTTGCGGGCATCCGCGTCTACCAGCGCACGTCGTGGTTCATCCTCCAGAAGGCCGTCCGCGACCTCTACCCCGGGCAGACGCTCCACATCCGTCACTCGATGGGGCAGAGCGGCTTCTACTGCGAGATCGAGGGCATCGACCCGCTGACCCGCGAGGCGGCCGCGGCCCTCGAGGAGCGCATGCGGGCGATCGTCGCCGCCGACCTGCCGATCATCCGCACGAAGGTCCTCACCGAAGAGGTCCGGGCCCGCTACGCCGAGCAGGGGTTCGACGACAAGATCGCGCTGCTCGACACGCGCCCGCGCCTCTACAGCGAGCTCTACACGCTGGGCGACCTCCCGGGCTACTTCTACGGCTCGCTGGCCCCCTCGACGCGCTACATCACCCGCTTCGGCATCGAGCCCTACTACCGGGGATTCTACCTCGCGCTGCCGCTGCGCACGTCGCCCGAAGAGCTGCACAAGCACGTCTCGCAGGAGAAGATGTTCGGCATCTTCCGCGAATACCAGTCGTGGGTGGCGCTCATGGGCGTGCCGACGATCGGCGCGGTCAACGCCCGGGCGCTGGCGGGCGACGCCGGCGGCATGATCAAGATCGCCGAGGCGTTCCACGAACGCAAGTTCGCCGAGGTGGCCGACGCCATCCAGGAGGCGCACCGCACGCGCGGCGTGCGCATGGTGCTCATCTCGGGCCCCTCGTCGAGCGGCAAGACCACGTCGGCCAAGCGGCTGGGGCTCCAGCTCGGCGTGCTGGGGCTGCGTCCGGTGATGATCTCGCTCGACGACTACTTCGTCGAGCGAGAGAAGACCCCGCGCGACGAAAACGGCCAGTACGACTACGAGGCGCTCGAGGCCATCGACCTGGAGCTCTTCAACGACCACCTGCACCGCCTGCTCCAGGGCCAGAGCGTCGACATCCCGCGCTACGACTTCATCACGGGGCGCCGCACGCAGCACGACACGCCGCTGACGCTCGACGAAAGGTCGATCCTCATCATCGAGGGCATCCACGGGCTCAACCCGCGGCTCACCCCCTCGGTGCCCGACGCCGTGAAGTTCAAGATCTACATCTCGTGCTTCACGTCGGTGGCCATGGACAACCTCTCGCGCATCGCCACGACCGACAACCGCCTGCTGCGCCGCCTGACGCGCGACTACCGCCAGCGGGGCTCCGACGCCCTGCAGACCCTCTCGCGCTGGGCTTCGGTGCGGCGCGGCGAGGAGCGCCACATCTTCCCCTATCAGGAGAATGCCGACGTGATGCTCAACTCGTCGCTCTTCTACGAGATTTCGGCCCTGCGCCCCTTCGCCGAGAAGATCCTGCGCGAGGTGCCCGACACGGTGCCCGAATTCGACGAGGCGCGGCGCATGCTCAAGTTCCTCGACAACTTCATCCCCATCCCCTCCGACGAAATCCCGCCCACGTCGATCCTGCGGGAGTTCATCGGCGGCAGCTCGTTCAAATACTGATCCGATCAACCATACAAACACCCCTATATGTTCGACAAGTTTTCTTCGCGCCACATCGGCGTCAGCAACGAAAAGGACCTGCGGGCCATGCTCGAGGTCATCGGCGTCAACTCCGTGGACGAGCTCATCGCGCAGGTCATCCCCGCGTCGATCCGCCTGAAAAAACCGCTCGCCCTGCCCGCCGAGGGCATGAGCGAGTACGAGTTCTCGGCACACATCCGCGAGCTGGCCGGGCGCAACCGCTGCCTGAGGTCGTTCATCGGCATGGGCTACTACCCCTGCGCCGTGCCGGCGGCCGTCTCGCGCAACGTCTTCGAGAATCCCTCGTGGTACACCTCCTACACCCCCTATCAGGCCGAGATCTCGCAGGGCCGTCTGGAGGCGCTGCTCAACTTCCAGACCGCCGTCATCTCGCTCACGGGCATGGAGATCGGCAACTGCTCGCTGCTCGACGAGGGCACGGCGGCCGCCGAGGCGATGCTGATGATGTTCGCCTGCCGCTCGCGCGAGGCGGTCAGGGAGGGGCGCAACCAGCTCTTCGTCGACCGCAACATCTTCCCGCAGACGCTCGACGTGCTGCTCACGCGCAGCGAGCCCTTCGGCATCGAGCTCATCATCGACGAGTATGACGAGTACGAATTCACGGGCAAGGAGTTCGGCGCCATCGTCCAGTACCCGGCCGCCGACGGCGCCGTGCGCGACTACGCCGCCTTCACCGCCGCGGCCCACGCCAAGGGGGCGCTGGTGACGGCCGTGGCCGACCTGCTTTCGCTCGCGCTGCTCAAGGCGCCGGGCGAGTGGGGTGCCGACGTGGCCGTGGGCACGACGCAGCGCCTCGGCACGCCGATGGGCTTCGGCGGCCCGAGCGCCGGCTACATGGCCGCCCGCGAGAGCTTCAAGCGCAACATGCCGGGCCGCATCATCGGCGTCTCGGTGGACCGCCTGGGCAACCGCGCCCTGCGCATGGCGCTCCAGATGCGCGAGCAGCACATCAAGCGCGAGCGCGCGACGTCGAACATCTGCACGGCTTCGGCGCTGATGGCCTCGATGGTGGGCTTCTACTGCGTCTACAACGGTCCCGAGGGGCTGCGCCGCGCCGCCATGACGGCCCACCTGGCCGCCGTCACCGTGGCCCGCGCCCTCGAGGCGCTCGACTACCGCCTCGCCTCGAAGGACTTCTTCGACACGCTCGAGGTCGAGGCCGAGGCCGCCGTCGTGCAGTCGCTGGCCCTCGAGAGCGGCATCAACTTCTTCTACCCGGGCGAGGGGTGCGTGCGCATGTCCTTCGACGAGGTGACCACACCCGACGAGGTGGCCGCCGTGATCGGCATCTTCGCCGCCGCCAGGGGACGCAAGGCCAAGGCCGTGAAGATGGCCGCCGAGGCGTGCATCCCCGCCGCGCTGCGCCGCGAATCGCCCTACCTGACCGAAAAGGTCTTCAACTCGTACCGCTCGGAGAGCGACCTGATGCGCTACATCAAGCGGCTCGAGCACCGCGACATCTCGCTCGCCGACTCGATGATCTCGCTCGGCTCGTGCACGATGAAGCTCAACGCCGCGGCGCTCATGCAGCCGCTCTCGCTGGCGGGCTTCCAGATGATGCACCCGTTCGCCCCGGCCGACCAGGCCGAAGGCTACCTGGAGCTGATCGCCGAACTGGAGCACGACCTGGCCACGATCACGGGCTTCGCCGCCTGCTCGCTGCAGCCCAACTCGGGCGCCGCGGGCGAGTACTCGGGGCTGATGGTCATCCGCGCCTACCACCAGAGCCGCGGCCAGGGCTACCGCAACGTCGTGCTGATCCCCGCCTCGGCCCACGGCACGAACCCCGCGTCGGCGGCCATGGCCGGGATGAAGATCGTCACGGTGGCGTGCGACGAGCGCGGCAACATCGACGTCGAGGACCTCACGCGCAAGGCGCAGGAGCACTCCTCGGAGCTGTGCGGACTGATGGTGACCTACCCCTCGACGCACGGCGTCTTCGAGAGCCGCATCCGCGAAATCGTCGACGCGGTGCACGACGCCGGCGGACAGGTCTACATGGACGGTGCGAACATGAACGCGCAGGTGGGCCTCACGAACCCGGGCTACATCGGCGCCGACGTCTGCCACCTGAACCTGCACAAGACCTTCGCCATGCCGCACGGAGGCGGCGGCCCGGGCGTCGGCCCGATCTGCGTCGCGGAGCACCTGCGGCCCTTCCTGCCGTCGCACCCGATCGTCGCGACGGGCGGCGAAGAGGGCATCACGGCCGTCGCGTCGGCACCCTGGGGCTCGGCCATGCTGCTGCCGATCACCTACGGCTACATCAAGATGCTCGGCGAGGAGGGGCTGCGCCACGCCACCGAGATGGCCATCGTCAACGCCAACTACATGTCGGCGGCCCTGGCACCGGAGTACCGCACCTACTATTCGGGTGAGACGGGCCGCGTGGGCCACGAGATGATCCTCGACCTGACCCACTTCAAGAAGGACTACAACATCGACTGCGGCGACATCGCCCACCGTCTGATGGACTACGGCTTCCACGCCCCGACGCTCTCGTTCCCCGTGCACGAGACGCTGATGGTCGAGCCCACGGAGTCGGAGCCGAAGGCCGAAATGGACCGCTTCATCGAGGCGCTCGTGCAGATCAAGCGCGAATGCGAGGCGGCCGTCGGGCAGGCCGACAACGTGGTGGTGAACGCCCCGCACACGGCCGTCGAGCTGGCGGGCGAGTGGGCACACCCATACTCGCGCATGGAGGCCGCCTTCCCGCTGGCGTGGGTCCGCGAGGCCAAGTTCTTCCCCTACGTGACGAAGATCGACAACGGCTACGGCGACCGCAACCTCTGCTGCCGCAACTGCGAGTAGCGGAGGCCCGCTCCGGGCCGGAAGAAGGATACGGAAACGGGGCCGGCACCGTGCGGGTGCGGCGAATTGGAAATTCGGAAGTTAATTCCTACCTTTGCGGCCGCACGAAGTGCAAGGACCGAAAAGAGAAACTATTTTTGAACAGACAATGAAAGTAGAACAGAACAAAATGGTCGGCGTGGACTACAAGCTCACCGTCGACGGACAGATTGCGGACCAGTCGCGTCCGGGCCAGCCGCTCGAATTCATCTTCGGAACGGGCATGCTGCTTCCGAAGTTCGAGGAGGCGATCCTCGGCAAGGAGCCCGGCGACAAGGTCTCCTTCACGCTGGAGCCCAAGGACGGCTACGGCGAGCTGATCGCCGAGGCCATCGTGGACCTGCCCAAGCACATCTTCATGGTTGACGGCAAGCTGGCCGAGGACATCCTCTTCGAGGGGAGCCAGGTGCCGATGAGCGACGCCCAGGGCAACCGCATGATGGGCACGGTCAAGGAGGTCGGCGACGAGCACGTGAAGATGGACTTCAACCACCCGATGGCGGGCAAGACGCTCCATTTCGACGTCGAGGTGGTCTCGGTGCGCGACGTGACGCCCGAGGACCTGCAGGGCCACTGCTCCTGCGGCTCGTGCGGCGACCACGACTGCGGTGACGGCTGCGACTGCGGTGACCACGACTGCGGCTGCGACGGCCACGACCACAACGGCCACTGCTGCCACTGATCTCACACGGGACCGCACGGGCGGTCTTCGGCAAACGGGGCTTTTCGGAGCCCCGTTTTGCCGTTGATGGCCCGGGGTCCGAAACCGTCCGCACATGCCGCTGCTGCGCCAATACCTCGCCACGCTCGCCGATTCGCGCGGCCTGACCCGCACGCTGGGCGAGATCGAACTGTGCCGCGACGCCCAGGGCCGTCCGCTCGTCTCGGTGGGCAACAGCGCCGCGGTCTTCCGCATCCGCCACGCGGGCCGCATCTGCGCCCTGCGCTGTTACCTGCGGCCGCCGCGCCACCTGCGTGAAATCTACGGCACACGGCTGCTCGAGGGCGAACTCTACCTCTACGAAACCCCCACGCACGGGGTCTGGACCGACGTCGTGCTCGACGACTGGATCGAGGGCGAGACGCTCGACCGCGTCGTGCGCCGGGCGGCACAGGCCGGGGAGCGCACCCGGCTGCACGACCTGGCGGCGGCATTCGACCGCCTGGCCGCGGAGCTGCTTGCCGACGAGAGGGCGCACGGCGACCTGAAACCCGAAAACATCGTCGTCGGCACGGACGGCGGGCTGCACCCGATCGACTTCGACGCCGCCTACCTGCCCGCCTTCGCCGGGGAGCGGAGCCCGGAGCTGGGCACGGCGGCCTACCAGCACCCGGCACGCGCGGCCGAGCTGTACGACGAACGCCTCGACGACTACCCCGCGGCGCTGATCTCCACGGCGCTGCACGCGCTGGCGTGCGATCCTTCGCTCCTGCTCCGCCACGGCGACGCGGACGGGCTGCTGCTCACGCCGCAGGTCATCCCCGAGGATGCCGCCTACCGGGAGATCACCGCGCTGTTCCGCCGCCGGGGCATGGCCCTGCCGCTGCGCATCGCCGAGCTGCTGACCTCCCCCACGCCGCACCTCTGCGGCGCGGCGGCGCTTTTCGCGCTGGCTGCCGGGGCCGGCAGCGGCGATATGACGGCACCCGACACCGACGGGGAGGAGGTGCCCGAACTCTTCGTCGAGCAGGGGCGCTGGGGCTACCGCACGCCGCGGCGCATCGTCATTCCGGCACTCTACGACTGCGGCTTCGACTTCACGGAGGGGCTCGCGGCCGTGCTGCTGGGCGACGTCTGGCACTACATCGACACGGCGGGGCGTACGGTCATCAGCTGCCCGGGGTGCGAGGCCGTCAAGCCCTTCCGCGGCGGACGCGCGCAGATCGTCCGCGACGGACGCCGCCGGCAGATCGACCGCACGGGGACGGAGTTTGATATTTAGCGGCAAATCGCTATATTTGCATCTGCCAAACAAACCACACCCAAATCACGCCCATGTATCCTTACCGAAAATTAACCCCCGAAGAGATTGCCGCCGTCGAGGCCCTCGGCACCACCGCCGAGGAGTGGTCGCAGATCGACGTCCCGGCCGACTTCACCCCCTCGCAGCTCGTCGCGAGCCGCCTGGAGGGACACATAGCGCTCGCCTCCGGCGCCCGCATCATCAATTCGCGCGTCCGCAACTACCGCATCGGCGAGAACTCGCTTGTCCAGAGCGTCACGGCCCTCGAGTGCCGTCACCGCAGCGCCTTCGGCAACGGCGTCGGCGTCGCGACAATGAACGAATGCGGCGGCCGCACGGTGAAGATCTACGACACGATGTCGGCACAGATCGCCTACGTGATGGCCGTCTACCGCCACCGCCCCGAGACCATTGCGGCGCTCGAGGCGATGATCGACCGACAGACCGAGGCCCGCTCATCCGAGACGGGCGAGGTGGGCCGCAACTGCCGCCTCACGGGTGCCCGCTTCATCCGCGAGGTGCGCATCGGCGACAACGTCGAGGTCGACGGCGCCTCGGCGCTCGTGAACGGCACACTCCGCGACGGGGTGCACGTCGGCGTCGACGTCAAGGCCTACGACTTCATCGTCGCCGAGGGCGCCCGCATCGACAACGGCACGACGCTCGAACGCTGCTTCGTCGGCGAGAGCTGCATCATGGACAAGGGCTTCACGGCCGCCGAGTCGCTCTTCTTCGCCAACTCGCACTGCGAGAACGGCGAGGCCGCGGCGATCTTCGCCGGCCCCTACACCGTCTCGCACCACAAGTCGTCGCTGCTCATCGCCGGCATGTTCTCGTTCTTCAACGCCGGCAGCGGCTCGAACCAGAGCAACCACCTCTTCAAGAGCGGCGCCGTGCACCAGTCCGTGCATCTGCGCGGCTGCAAGTTCGCCTCGAGCGCCTACATCATGTCGCCGGCGCTCGAAGGGGCCTTCACGATGGTCATGGGACACCACTCCTACCACCACGACACCTCGATCTTCCCCTACTCCTACCTCATCGAGAAGGAGGGGCGCTCGGTGCTCATGCCGGGCGCGAACCTCCCGAGCTACGGCGCCGTGCGCGACATCGAGAAGTGGCCGGCCCGCGACCGCCGCAAGGTCCGGCGCGACGTCATCAACTTCGAGGAGTACAACCCCTACGTCGCGGGAGCGATGCTCCGGGCCGTGGACATGCTCCACCGGCTCGAGGAGCAGGACCCCGACGCCCCGGTCTACACCTACAACAAGGTGCAGATCCGCGCCGCCGCCCTGCAGCGGGGCCTCAAGCTCTACAACCGGGCGATCGTCGCAGCGCTGGGCGCCCTGCTCGACAAGGGTGAGTCGTCGGCCCGCTACAACGGCGCGGGCCGCTGGATCGACATCGCCGGGCAGTACATCACGCACCGCGCCGCCGAGGAGATTCTCGCGGCCGTGGACCGCGGCGAGCTGGCATCGCTCGAGGCCGTCGACAACGCCTTCCGCGTCTTCTTCGTCCACTACGACGACTACGCCCACAGCTGGGCCGAACAGACCTACGCCGCGCTGCTGGGCCGCACGCCGACGGTCGAGGAGCTCAACGGCGCCATCGAGGCGGGCCGCAACGCCCACGCCGCCATGCGCGCCATGACCGACGCCGACCGCGACCGCGACTGTTCGCTCGACATGGCCGTCAGCTACGGCCTGGACTGCGACACCGAGGCACAGCGCCGCGACGACTACTACGCCGTGCGCGGACTCAAACGATAGGACCCGACCATGTACACGCAGAGCATCACGCGCAACCACCGCACGGCCTTCATCCTGCTGATCGACGGCTCGGGCTCGATGACCGAGGAGCTGCGCTTCCGCGGCCGGACGACGAGCAAGGCCGAGGCGGTCGCCGCCATCACCAACGACCTGCTCTTCGAGCTGATCGAACGGGCGCGGCGCGACGACGGCGTGCGCGACTACTACGACATCGCCGTACTGGGCTACTCGGGCAACGACGAGGTGAAGTCGCTGCTGCCGGGGCGCGGGGAGCTGCTCTCCGTCACGCAGCTGGCGGCACTCGACGTCCCCGTGCGGCGGGAGCTCGTCGAGCACCGTCTGCCCGACGGCGGCATCGCCCTGCGGGAGATTCCCTCGCCGGCGTGGGTCGCACCCCGGGCTGCCGGACAGACCCCGATGGGCGAGGCGCTGCGCCGGGCCCGCGACCTGGCGGCCGCCTGGGTCGCCCGGCCCGAAAACGGCGGGAGCTTCCCGCCCGTGGTCTTCAACATCACCGACGGAGAAGCCACCGACTGCGACGACGACGAACTGCGCGCCCTGGCCGGGCAGATCCGCTCGCTGCATACGGCCGACGGCCACGTGCTGCTCATCAACATCCACATCGCCGCAGGCGACGACCCGCGCGCGATCTTCTTCCCCTCGCGCGAGGAGGCCGACTACCCAAACCGCTACGCGGCGCTGCTCTACGACTGTTCGAGCGAGATGCCCGCCATCTTCGAGGAGGCGATCCGCGAGGCGAAGGGACCCGCGGCCCTGCCGCCCTTCCGCGGCATGAGCTACAACGCCTCGGCCGCGGAGCTGGTCGCCATGCTCAACATCGGGTCCGTCAGCGTCAAAACCGAATAGCGATGAACCCGACCATACAGACCTTTCTGCGGGCGCTGCAGACGCCCGACACGAGCTTGAGAAGCCTCACCGCGGCGCGTGCGGCAACCGACGCCGCGGGGCTGCCGCGCCTGCAGCGGAGCACGCGCTTCGCCGAGGCCGAGATCGTGTGGCGGAACGGGCAATGGCTGCTCTCGATGCCGCTGACCTCGGCAGCCCTGCCCCGCATCGAACGCACCGTCTCGCGGCTGCGGCGGCTCAACACGCCGTGGGCGGGCGAATACCGCATCCTGCCGGGCGAGCTGCGCTGGGAGGATGCCGCCGGGACAGCGCGGAGCACGGACCTCGTGATGGAGGCGCTGCCCGCGGGGTGTCCCTTCGAGCAGGCGCTGCTCACGGAGGAGAAACAAACGCTGCTCGCGGCCCTCGATACACTCGAACGCGCCCTCGACGAACTGCATCTGCGCCACAACAACCTCAAGGCGTCGAATCTGCGCTGGTCGGCGGGCCGCCTCGTGCCGCTGCGCTGGCACGACGCCACGTTCGACACGCCGGGCGAGGCGGATGCCGCGGCCTTCGAGGCGCTGCGCCGCCGCATCGAAGCGGGCGACGACGTCCGGTTGCAGCTCCACGACGCGACGGCCGGCTATGCCCCCGTACCGCGCCTTTCGGGCCATCTGCACGCCGGGCACCTCTTCGAGGGGCTCGCCTGCGTCGAGGACGAGGCGGGCTTCGGCTACGTCGACGCCGACAACCGGCCGGTCATTGCGGCACAATACCTCTGGGCGGGCGACTTCCACGAGGGGCGCGCCGAAGTGGAGACGCCGACGGGCATGGGGCTCATCGACCGCCGGGGCGGCTACGTGATTCCGCCCCGATACGAGATCGTGGAGTACGATCCCGCCACGAGCGTCTCCCGCGTAAGGCAGAACGGCCGCTGGGCGCTGTTCGACTACCTCGGACGCCGCCTCACCCCCTTCGGACCGCATCCGGACGAAGAGTAGAAACGACAACAACAAACAAAAAAACGATAACGATCCATGGAAACGGAAAACGTAAAGGTACTCATTATCGGCAGCGGCCCCGCGGGGTACACCGCCGCCATCTACACGTCGCGCGCCAACCTGCAGCCGGTCCTCTACGAGGGCATCGAGCCGGGCGGGCAGCTGACGACGACCACCGAGGTAGAGAACTTCCCGGGCTACCCCGACGGCGTGGACGGCAACCAGATGATGGCCGACATGCGGCGTCAGGCCGAGCGCTTCGGCACCGACATCCGCTCGGGCGTCATCACGCAGGCCGACCTCTCGCAGCGCCCCTTCCGCGTCGTCGTCGACGGCACGAAGGAGCTGCGCGCCGAAGCCCTTATCATCGCCACGGGCGCCTCGGCCAAATACCTCGGCCTGCCCTCCGAGACGAAGTTCCGCGGGCAGGGCGTGAGCGCCTGCGCCACGTGCGACGGCTTCTTCTACCGCAAGAAGGACGTGGCGGTCGTGGGCGGCGGCGACACGGCCTGCGAGGAGGCCACCTACCTCGCTTCGCTCTGCCGTCAGGTCTACCTGATCGTCCGCAAGCCCTTCCTCCGGGCCTCGAAGGCGATGCAGCAGCGCGTCTTCAATACGCCGAACATCGAGGTGCTCTTCGAGCACAACACCGTCGAGGTGCTGGGCGACGACTCGGGCGTGACGGGTGCCCTGCTGCGCAAGACCGACGGCACGGAGCGCACGATCGACATTTCGGGCTTCTTCCTGGCCATCGGCCACCATCCCAACACGGAGCTCTTCGCCGGGCAGCTGGAGCTCGACGCCGAGGGGTACATCCGCACCGAGCCGGGCACGTCGAAGACCAACATCGAGGGAGTCTTCGCCGCGGGCGACGTCAAGGACCCCCACTACCGCCAGGCCGTGACGGCCGCCGGTTCGGGCTGCGTCGCCGCCCTCGACTGCGAACGCTTCCTGCTGAAATAACCCGACAAGAGACAACACGATGAAACGGATTCTGCTGCTTCTCTCCGCCGCCCTGTGCACGACGTCGTGCGTCGTGCAGACCACCTACATCGGCAAGGCCTACCCGGCAACCGACTCACCCGAGCTCTTCTTCAGCTGGGACGACGTCACGCGCGACTACGAGACGATGGGCCGCATCACGGCTGCCCCGCAGTTCTTCGGCACGCTCGAAAAGGCCCAGACGGCCATCGAGAAGCGAGCCCGCGAGAAGGGGGCCGACGCCGTCGTCTTCGAGGGCATCGGCCGCACGGTCTCCGAACCGACCTACACGACGACCGAACACATCGAGCAGCACGACGACGGCAGCAGCACCCGCACGGCCACGACCCAGCGCAACGTCACGGTCTCGGACCGTCTCGAAGCGACCTTCCTCAAATACCGGTAACAGCCCATGAGCTTCTCGGTCACGATCCTCGGCTGCGCCTCGGCCAAGCCCACCGCCAACCGCCATCCGTCGGCCCAGGCGGTCAACATCCACGAACAGTACTACCTCGTGGATGCGGGCGAAGGTGTGCAGCAGCAGCTCGTCCGCGCGGGGATCAACCCGCTGAAGCTTCGGGCCGTCTTCCTCTCGCACCTGCACGGCGACCACCTCTTCGGGCTCTTTCCGCTCCTCTCGACACTCGGGCTCTACGGCCGCTGCACGCCGCTGCCGGTCTACGCCCCGGCCCCCTTCGGCGAGCTGCTGGCCTGCCACCTGAAATACCTCGACCGCGAGCTGCCCTATGCGGTGGAGTGGCACGAGGTCGACACCACGCAGCATGCGCTGCTCATGGAGAACCGCACGCTGGAGGTGTGGAGCATCCCGCTGCGCCACCGCGTGCCGTGCGCCGGAGTCCTCTTCCGCGAAAAGGAACCGCCGCTCAATGTCGACAAGTTCAAGATCACGAAATACGGTCTTTCGATCGCGCAGATCGCCGCGGCGAAGCGCGGCGAGGCGGTGACGCTCGCAAACGGGGAGACGCTGTCCAACGAGGAACTCACCTACCGTCCCTACCGGCCGCGGGCCTACGCCTACCTTTCGGACACGAACTTCTCGGCCAGGGCCGCGGAGCTGTGCCGGGGCGTCGACCTGATGTACCACGAGGCAACCTACGCCGCCGCCGAGCAGCGCTCGGCCCGCGAACGGGGCCACTCGACGTCGGTCGATGCGGCGAAAGCCGCGCTGAAGGCCGGTGCCGGACGGCTCGTGATCGGGCACTACTCGTCGCGCTACAAGGACGAGCAGGTGCTCGTCGACGAGTCCCGGGCGCTCTTTCCGGAGACCTATCCCGCCACCGAGGGGCACACCTTCACCATAGAGAAACAACGATGACACGGGCCGAACTGCAACTCGTCCGCTCGCTGGCCGACAAGCGCGGCCGCACCGAGAGCGGGCTCTTCGTCGCCGAGGGGGCGAAGCTCATCTCGGAACTGCGCGCCTCGCACCTGCGCGTGCGGCGCATCTACGCCCTCGAGGGAGTCTTCGAGGGCCCCGACGTCGAGACCGTCACGCCGCACGAGATGGAGCGGCTGTCGCTGCTCAAGACACCGGGCAACTCGCTGGCGCTGATTGAGATCCCCCGCTACCGCCTTGCCGATGCCGCACCGGAGCGGCAGCTGGTCCTCGCGCTCGACGAGGTGCAGAACCCCGGCAACCTGGGGACGATCATCCGCCTGGCCGACTGGTTCGGCATCCGCGACATCGTCTGCTCGGAAAACTCGGCCGACTGCTTCAATCCGAAGGTCGTGCAGGCGACCATGGGGGCGATCCTGCGCGTAAGGGTTCACTACACCGACCTCGCGGCATGGCTCGCCGCGGCCGCCACGCGCACCATACCCGTCTACGGCACCTTCCTCGAGGGGGAGAACATCTACACGGCCGACCTCTCGGCCGCAGGCATCGTCGTGATGGGCAACGAGGGACGCGGCGTCTCCGAAGCCGCGGCGCAAAGCGTCACGCGCAAGCTCCTGATCCCGCCCTACCCGGCCGACCGCCGCACCACCGAGTCGCTCAACGTCGCCATGGCCACGGGCATCGTCTGCGCGGAGTTCCGGCGGCGGCTCCACACCCCGCAGCCGGGCGGTACCCGCAAGGGCTGACAATCCCGCACAGGGAAAAGGCTCGCCCCCGGACGACACCAAAACAACGGGCGTCACCCAAGATAATCAGGCGACCCCAAAACAACCGGACGGCACCCGGGACAACGGCGGTATTCAAGGCAATCGGGCGGCGTCCGAAAGCCGGCCGCACCGCTTCACCAACGGTTCCCCGAACAGTCGGCAGGTGGCCCACACCGCACAGCCGACAGTCCCCTGCCGACCCCGGCAGAGGGGCTCCGGAGAGCCGTCCGCAGGCGCTGACGGCGGCCGAAGCGTCATTTTTCATCAGAATTTGCGGCAGAGCGTGCCACGTATCTGAATATTTTATACTTTTGTGAGTTGAAACACAACGATCCATGTCAGAACAGAGACTCAAGATAGGCATCACGCAGGGTGATCCGAATGGCATCGGCTGGGAGGTCATCCTCAAGGCGTTGGCCGATCCGCGCATGACGGAGATGTTCACCCCCGTCGTCTACGGCTCGCCCGTCGCCGCAGCCTTCTACCGCCATACGCTCCGCGACACCGAACCAGTCACCCTGAACGCCGTCGTCTCGGCCCACGAGGCACGGCGCGGCAAGGTCAATCTGGTCGCCGCAGGCGATGCGGGCACCCCCGTGCCGGGGCAACCGACTCCCGAGGCCGGCCGCGCCGCCGTCGAGGCGCTGCGCGCCGCGGCCCGCGACCTGAAGGAGGGGCTGCTCGACGCCGTTGTCACGGCCCCCATCGACAAGGAGACGGTTCAGAGCGACGACTTCCGCTTCACGGGCCACACGGAGTTCTTCGGCGCCGAATTCGGCGGCGAGCCGATGATGATCATGTGCAGCGACATCCTCCGCGTGGGGCTCGTCACGAAGCACATCCCCGTCTCGGAGATCAGCCGCAGCATCACGCGCGAGAAGATCGTCGCGGACCTGCTGACCCTGCGCCGCTCGCTCGTCAAGGACTTCGGGGTGGTCGAGCCCCGCATCGCCGTCATGGCGCTCAACCCCCACGCCGGGGACGGCGGGCTGCTGGGCCGCGAGGAGGAGGAGATCATCCGCCCGGCCATCGTCGAAGCCTTCTCGAAAGGAGTGCTGGCCTTCGGGCCCTTTGCGGCCGACGGGCTCTTCGCCAGCGGCGGCTACACGCGCTACGACGGCATCCTGGCCATGTATCACGACCAGGGGCTGGCGCCGTTCAAGAGCCTCTCGCCCGACGGCGTGAACTTCACGGCCGGGCTGCCGGTCGTGCGGACCTCGCCCGACCACGGCACGGCGTTCGACATCGCGGGACAGGACCGCGCCGACGCACAGTCGATGCGCAACGCCCTCTATGCCGCGATCGACATCGTGCAGCGGCGCCGCGCATGGGCCGAATGGACGAGCAACCCGCTGCCGCGCGCCGAGCGCGAGAAGTCGAGCCGCGACGTCTCCGTCAAGGAGCTGCCGCACACCGAAAAGGAGGCGTAACGAAGAACAAGGAAAAAACCGGGCAAACCGGAGGCGTATTCCGTCTCGTAATTGTGGAAGCGCCGAAGGCCCCGAAAACTTAACTAACAACTTTTTATGATTAAAATCACTTTTCCCGACGGCTCCGTCAAGGAGTTTGAAAAAGGGACGACAGCGTACCGGATCGCGGAGAGCATCAGCCCTCGTTTAGCTGCTGACTCGCTGGCTGCTTCGGTAAACGGCGCAACCGTCGACATGATGCGCCCGATCGAGGAGGATGCTTCGGTCAAATTCTACAAATGGGACGACGAGGAGGGCAAGCACGCCTTCTGGCACACGTCGTCGCACCTGCTAGCCGAGGCGCTCGAAGCGCTCTACCCGGGCATCAAGTTCGGCATCGGCCCGGCCATCGAGAACGGCTTCTACTACGACGTCGACTCGCCCGTGCCCATCACGGAGGCCGACCTGCCGAAGATCGAGCAGAAGATGCAGGAGCTTGCCCGCAACAAGGAGCCGCTCGTGCGCCGCGAGGTGCCGAAGGCCGAGGCGCTGGCCACCTTCACCGAGAAGGGCGACCAGTACAAGGTCGAGCTGATCACGGACCTGGCCGACGGCACGATTTCGTTCTACACCAACGGTGCGTTCACGGACCTCTGCCGCGGACCGCACATTCCCAATACGGGCTACATCAAGGCCGTGAAGCTGACGTCG
>UMHQ01015741.1_pt1 | contig 90966 bp, 84 predicted proteins | sample 1965531 | NCBI WGS metagenome assembly UMHQ01 (sample SAMEA4836098, study PRJEB28245) | human gut metagenome | biome: gut microbiome; material: fecal sample | place: Denmark | collected 2008 | reverse complement strand
TGTTTTTTTCGCCTTCATTGTGTATGTATGGAACGAATTTATATTGGGTTGGTTGGAGTCTTTTTTTGCCTATGGTCAGTTCAATCTGCACAGTCGAATTTATAAAACTAAAAAAAACTGTAAATTATCCTAATATGTACTTTATTGCTTTTTCTGCAACATTATTAAAACAGCTATTCTATTTTGAATTTATATCAACAATTATGGTAAGTTTAATGATTCCATATATATATTATGTATTAACAGAGAAAGTTGATATTAAAAAATCTATTAAGATATTTTTAGTTCCAGCTTTAGGGGCCATAAGTTCTTTTATTGCTGCAAGTTTTATAAAATTGTTATTACTTACAAAAGAATATAATAGTTTTTCTAGAGCACTAAATGCTTATTGGGAACCAATAATAAAGCGGTTAATAGGGGATACTAATTCCTCCAATATGTTAGTACGTAGCTCTACAGAAATTGGACAGTTGGATGTTTTAAGAATAATGGGGCAGTATCCTGCAATATCTATAAATAAATTAGGTACAATTTCTGAAGTCTGTGTATGTCTTATTTTTATTTTTACGATTTTATTACTATTTATTTTTCGGCGAGATAAACGATATTTAAAAGAAATGATACCTCTTGGTATTTGCACTGTTATTTCATTAGCAGGACCATTTTCATGGTTTATTCTCGCAAAGCCTCACACGATGGTCCATAGCTACATCTGCACAATTTTATGGTTCATTCCATTTAATATTTTAGCGTTTACATTTATTGGTAAGATAGTAGTTTATATGTGGAATAGACGAAAATATTTTAAATTTAAACAATGTCTACGCCTAGACTTTAGTCTCATAGCTTTGTTTTTAATTCTGCTTTATATAGGAAATATGGGACTCAAATATTATGATGTTACACAAAAACTTAGTGTAATAGATAAAAACGGTATTTTATGTGCACAGAATGATTTCTTTAAAATGTATTTGTATGAAGATTCCTTTTACTACTATATTGATAATAAAAAGATACCTGATAATGGCTTTATTTATATGCATATATATCCAGATAATACACAAAACAAAGACTTTTTAAACAGAGATATTAATTTAGAAGATATACAAGAAAAAACAGTGTTGCCTTTTAAAAAGAAAGCGCTTATACAACGTCCTATTCCTGATTACAAATTTGAGTATATTATGACAGGAATTTCTTCTAAAGTGGCAGATAATCAATACAAAGAATATTCTCAAAATACTATATATTCTAATGATATTTATACTAATAACATTTATTCAATTACCGCATTTAATTTAACTGATGAGAACTGGGTAAATGGTATATCTCAAAATGGTAATTGTATTTTGTTAAACGGTAATCTGTCAGATTATATAAACTTGACGGGGAAAACAATCCAATTACTATCTGGAGAAAAAGTTCAAATTATTGATGTAAAAAAAGTGGATGACAATTGGTTATATATCTTTTTGGATAAGAAAATCAGTAACCAAAATGGTTATCCAGTCCAACTGATTATCTCTCCCTAATTATTAGGTTACTGGAGGTTTTAAATGATTTACGAAAAGATTATCCTCGGCGCAGGTTTATACGGCCTATACGCTGCAAATTTCTTAGCACATCAATCAAATAGTAGTAAAATCTTAGTCCTGGAACATGATTCAACGCCCTTCCGTCGTGCGACGTATATTAACCAGGCACGTGTCCATATGGGGTATCACTATCCACGTTCCTATTCAACGGCTATAAAATCAGCTCATTATTTTAACCGTTTTATGGAAGACTATTCTTTCTGCGTATTGACAAAATTTGATCAGATTTATGCAACCTCTGCGGATTTTTCATGGACAAATGCGTTGCAATTCAAAAAATTTTGCAACAACGCTGATATTCGGTGTGATGACATAAATCCAAACAAATACTTTAATCCTGGTATGTGCGATGGTGCTTTTCTGACTGAGGAATATACGTACGATGCTGATATTTTAAAAAAGTACCTATTAAATCAATTGTCTCAATATCCAAACGTAGAAATTTGTTATAATGCAAGAATCAATAAAATAACTAAAAAATCAACATACTTTGAGTTAACAATGAACGATGGTACTACATATGAAACAGATTTTTTGTTGAATGCTACCTATGCTTCCACTAACCAAATCAGCAGTATGCTTGGATATGAGCCATTTAAAATCAAATATGAATTGTGTGAAATCATTTTATGTAATGTAACAGAAAAATTAAAAAATGTAGGTATTACCGTGATGGATGGTCCATTCTTCTCCATTATGCCGTTTGGAAAAACAGGGTATCATTCGCTGACTTCTGTAACATTTACTCCTCACATAACCAGTTATGACGCTGTACCTACTTTTGACTGTCAGAAGAAGAGTAATGGAGGGTGTTCACCAAAGCAGTTGGGAAATTGCAATGATTGCCCTGCTAAACCAGAAACGGCTTGGCCTTATATGTCTAATTTGGCAACAAAATATTTAAAGGAAGAGTATGGTTTTGAGTACTCCCATTCCCTTTTTTCCATGAAACCAATTTTAAAGGCTTCCGAAATTGATGATTCAAGACCTACTGTAATAAAACAGTATTCTACAGATCCTACTTTCATCAGTGTATTATCAGGAAAAATTAATACGGTCTACGATTTAGATGAGGTGCTTAACAATGCTACTAAATAAAGAAAAAAATTTTATATCGGCTGTTGTATATGTCTATAATCAAGAAACACAGATATATCGTTTTCTTGAATTAGTTAATGAGACTCTTCGTAATAGTTTTGAGAAGTATGAAATTATATGTGTAAATGATGCTTCTACAGACGGAAGTATAAAAGAAATAAAAAGATATGCTTCTACGGTCAAAGGGAATGTAATCAGCATATTAAATATGAGTTTTTATCAGGGACTTGAACTATCCATGAATGCTGGCGTTGATCTGGCTATTGGGGATTTTGTCTTTGAATTTGATTTACCACATGCATCATATTCTTCTAACCTGATTATAGATGTTTACCAGCGTTCTCTACAAGGCTATGATATCGTCGCAGCCGCACCACTTCATGGGAAACGCACATCTTCAAAAATATTTTATGCTGTATTTAATCGTTTGTCTCACACTCAGTATCTTCTGCGTACAGAATCTTTCAGAATTTTGTCACGACGCGGAATTAACCGGGTTCATTCTATGAGCAGGACAATTCCATACCGGAAGGCTGTTTATGCAAATTGTGGTTTAAAGACAGATGTAATTACATATGATAATGAGAGCTATTCGTCGTTTCAAGATAAAGATACCCTTCATAAGCAAAAGGATACTGCTTTAGATGCTATGATACTTTATACAGATATTGCATACCGTTTTTCTATGGTCTTTGCTTATATTATGATGTTTATTACTACCCTTACAGGAATTTATACAGTTTGCATTTATATTGGCGGACGTCCTGTAGTTGGTTGGACAACTACTATGCTTTTCCTGTCTTTTGCCTTTTTGGGTCTCTTTGTAATATTAACAATCATCATAAAATATATGTCCTTAATACTAAAAATAAATTTTAATAAACAAAAGTATATTATAGAATCCATAGAAAAAATCACTAATTAAAGAGGATCTGCTATATGAAAACGATGTTAGTTGGTTATACAGGCTTTGTTGGTTCCAATTTATCCTGCCAATATGATTTTACAGAAAGGTATAATTCTAAAAATATTGAAGATGCATATGGGAGTAAACCTGATTTATTAATCTATGCTGGAATTCGTGCTGAAAAATATCTTGCAAATCAAGATCCCAATAAAGATTTGAGAAATATTGAAAATGCTTTTTATAATATTCAGCAAATTCAGCCTAAAAAGCTAGTATTGATTTCTACTATTGATGTTTATAAAAGCCCAATAAACGTTAATGAGGATACTCCCATAATTTCTGAAGATTTGCAACCTTATGGAGCCAATCGTTATTATCTGGAACAGAAAGTTAGAGATGATTTTCCAGAAACTTTAATTATTAGACTGCCAGGCCTCTTTGGTAAAAATATAAAAAAGAATTTTATATATGATTATATACATTATATTCCGTCCATGATCCAAAATGAAAAGTTTGGAAAACTTGCAACTGTCAGACACGAACTTAATAACTATTACAAATTGCAGGATAATGGATTTTATAAATGCAGTGACATATCTTGTGAAGAAAAAGAAGCACTTAAAACTATTTTTAAAGAACTGGGATTTTCTGCACTTAATTTTACGGACAGCCGTGGTGTATTTCAGTTCTACAATTTGAAACATCTGTGGAATCATATTAAGTATGCATTAAAAAATGATCTTTATCTTTTAAATTTAGCCACTGAACCAATCGGCATTGCGGAGTTATATCATTATTTGGAAGGCAAAAAGTTTCAGAATATAATATCAAATAATCCACCTTATTATGATTTCAAGACTAAGCATGATACACTTATGGGCGGTAAAAGAGGTTATATTTTTGATAAGGATAATGTTTTAGCCGAAATCAAAACATTTATACAGGAGCAATCATGTTAAAATTATCAATATCAAATATTAGTTGGGATTCAAAATACGATCAGGAGATTTACAAATACCTTCTTGATAATAATATTCAGGGACTTGAAATAGCACCTACCAGAGTTTTTCCAAATAATCCATACGAATGCGTAAAAGAAGCACATGATTTCAAAGAGTATTTATCAAAATCCTATCATTTGAAGATTTCCTCTATGCAATCTATCTGGTACGGAAAGACAGAGAAAATGTTTCAATCTGTAAAAGAAAGAAAGCAGCTTATGGAATATACGAAAAAGGCCATTGATTTTGCGGCAGCATTAGAATGCCATAATCTTGTTTTTGGGTGCCCTAAAAACAGAAGTATAAATTGTTCTGGTGATTATAATATAGCAGTGGATTTTTTCTCAGCAATAGGAGAATATGCTCATAATAGAAATACGGTTATTGCATTGGAGGCTAATCCGGTTATATATAACACTAATTTCATAACTTCGACTGCAGAAGCCTTTTCAATGGTAAAGGAAGTACAATCTGAAGGATTTCTTGTCAATTTAGATATTAGTACTATAATTTATAATGAAGAGTCTTTAGATATAATTGCTGATAATATAGGTTTAATTAATCATATCCATATTAGCGAACCAGGGTTAGCTGGCATACTAAAAAGAAAACTGCATAGGCAATTGGCTGGTATTTTAGCGGGCCAATACTCTAACTTTATATCTATAGAAATGGGAAAACAGGAGGATCTGCAACGAGTGTTTGATGCATTATCCTATGTGAAAGAGGTATTTTATGATATATAACAGTATACCGGGTGTACCCAATTTTGTTTCCGAGGAATTTGTGCAAAAAAGATCAAGCTATTGTATATGCATCCCTATTATTAATGAAGGCCGAAGAATACATGATGAGTTGAAACGGGCCAGAAAATATAAGATTGATACGATTGCCGATATTATTATCTGTGATGGCGGATCAATTGATGGATCTACAGACAGTACCTTACTGGAAGCATTTGGTGTCAATACTCTGCTCATTAAGAAAGGGCCGGGCAAACAGGGGGCACAACTGCGCATGGGGATCTGGTGGGCACTGGAACGAGGCTATAAAGGCGTTATCACTATAGACGGAAATAACAAAGACAGTATTGAGGATGTACCTAAATTTATAGAAAAATTAGAAGCTGGCTATGATTTTATTCAGGGATCACGTTTTATCAAAGGGGGCAAGGCAATTAATACCCCTTTTCTTCGATATTTATCGGTACGTTTGCTTCATGCTCCGGTTATTTCACTAACAGCCCACCATCACTTTACCGATACTACCAATGCATTTCGCGGACATTCAAGGAATTATTTAACCAATCCCAAGGTACAACCACTACGGGATATTTTCAATACATATGAGTTACTTGCATATTTGTCGACCAGAGCATCTCAGATAGGATTGCGTGTATGTGAAGTGCCAGTGACACGAGCTTACCCTATAAAAGGAAAAGTCCCCACTAAAATTAGTTTTTTAAAAGGAAATTCTGAACTGCTAAAAATACTATTTTCTAATATGCTTGGAAAATATAATCCACAAAAGTGAGAGCCTGCTATGATAGAATCAATAAAAAAAAATAAAACTGGAATACTCCTCATGTGTTGTTCATCAGTCTGCGTTTGTCTAGGGCAACTTTTATGGAAACTTTCTACCGGAGGGCAAATCTCGTTCCTTTTTGTTGGTTTCCTATTGTATGGAGTTGGCGCACTTGTTATGATAGTAGCTTATCGCTTTGGCAGCTTATCTGTTTTACAGCCAATATTAAGCCTAAATTATGTTTTTAGTATCGTTCTTTCAGCCTTTGTCCTGAAAGAAACTATTACTCTGCTCAAATGTATTGGAGTTTTGATTATCATCTCTGGAGTTATATTAATTGCAGGAGGTGATGAGTCATGAAGTATTATATCGTTTTAATTATCATGACTATTTTAGGTGCCTGTGGAAGCTTCTATTTAAAAAAAGCATCAGACGCAAAAAAATTAAAAATATTAGTTATAACGCCAGCATTTTATTTAGGTGGTTTTTTATATCTGATATCTGCAATATTGAATATCTACATTTTGAAGTTCTTGGATTATTCTGTGGTACTTCCTTTAACTTCGATTACATATATTTGGACGTTCGGATTGTCCTATTGCTTTTTGAAAGAAGGTATTACACACAAAAAAATTATAGGGATTGTTTTAATCGTTTTGGGGAGTATTATTATTGCTGTATGATAGAAATAATAGAACGTAAACGTCTATGACGTATCATTAAATAGTGTCAAGAATTTTTTTAAATTTAAGTTTTACCGTCTGGCAGCCAGCAGTCATTCGGCTATGTCATCTGAACCTGCATAGGTCTCCATTCCGCGGATATAATCCTTGTTCATATAGCGTTTTGTTCCCCACTAGGTTCCGGCTACATGACGGAGTCTGGCGCATACAAGTATCAGGGCGCTCTGTCCATCAGGGAATGCACCAATTGCTTTCGTATTCAATGTTATCTTCCAGTTTCTTGACAACGGAAGAGCGTTTCATTTCCCGGAGCTTTTCATCAACAAGCGGGCTTTGTCATGGGCTACCTCCTTACTTTCCTGTGAGTGAGTGGCTTTCAATATCATGGCTACCATTTTATCCTGTTCCGTGGTGTAACAGAGAAGATGCTGCGGTTAAAGTGGACGATACACCGCTGATAGAGGGCAGCCGGGAATACCTCCGGTATGGTTTCCAACATGCCGAAGTTTTTATTGCCTATGATGAGTTGCACATCGTTAAGCCCGCCAGGACTCTTTGTCTTCATTCATACCCTCAGCTGCACCGATGATTTCCCAGCATCCATCCTCACTGCCCCAGATGACCACAAAAATGGAAACATTCTGCACCTCGCCGCGCCCAAGTGTAAATGCACCATAATCCGTGGGATGACTTGCAACTGATTTTATACGATAATGATCTCATCAAATCCACTTAGAAAACTCCAGAAACTTTGATTGGAGTTTTCTGGGTTTCGGAAGGGGATCTCAAGTATGAATGAAGCAATGCAGGTTCGTGCGGCAAGCTGGCCTGCAATGGTTAAACAGCGTAACGATAGTGGCCTGACCGTCAAAGAATGGTGTGCTGCCAACGCGATCCAGGAGTCCGTGTATTATTATCGATTAAACCGACTGAGAAAAATAGCACTTGATGTTTGAGAAACACCGAATTCCATCAAAAACAATTCTCCTGTTTCCGGAACCTTTGCTCAGATACCAGTTGCTTCTGCTGTTCCGGCTCCGAATTAGCGATTCGCCTCCGACATGGTGACACAGTTGTGGAAGTAAGCAGCGATGCTCCGGATCACACCCTTTCCTTTCTGAAAGAGGTGATGTTCCGTGCTTTCTGAGACCACCGGCTTTCGGGCCATCTATATCTACTGCGGAAAATGTGATCTTCGCAAAGGAATTGATGGATTGGCGACGTTATTAAAGGAACAGTTCCATCTGGATCCTTTTCAAAAGGAGATCCTGTTTCTTTTCTGCGGATGCCACACTGAACGATTCAAAGGCCTGGTCTGGGAAGGCGATGGGTTCTGCCTGCTTTATAAATGGATCGAAGCTGGACGCCTCCGATGGCCGAGAAGTCAGGAAGAAGCCGCAACAATCTCTCCTGAAGAACTTCATCTTATGTTGACCAGAATGACGATACTGAAACGTTCTTCGTAAGCGCCAAGTGTTGGGATACCTTAACACTTGGCGCTTACAATAAGCCAGGGGAGACGGTTCTGCGGATTTTTCTATTTTCTGAAATAGGTTTTTTCCATTTCTGAAGCAATGGCAACCTCGGCAAGTTCGGCTTCCCTGCGACTTGCAGCACTGACAGATATGTAAAATTTTAATTTAGGTTCTGTACCGGAAGGCCGTATCACTACGGAGGTGTTTCCCTCCAACAAGAATTTCATGACATTTGACTGCGGGAGATTTATGATAGTCTTACTTCCATCGGTATTCGATGTCACGGAAGTTTTGTAGTCACTAATTGCTGTAATAGCCTTTCCTGCGATGGCTGTTGGAGCTGCAGTACGGAAATTTTCCATGATTTTTGTCATGGTATCAAATCCTTCGGCGCCTTCAAATGTATAGCTTCTCAAGGTATTCAGGCAGTAGCCGTACTTTTTGTATAAGGCATCCAGAACTTCCAGCAAAGTCTGTCCATGGGATTTGTAATATGCAAACATTTCACAGATCAGGAGCGAGGCATTGACGCCATCCTTGTCCCTGACAAATCCTCCGGAAAGATAACCATAGCTTTCTTCAAAACCGAAGATGTATCGCTCCGCCTCACCCTTTTCCTCAAGAAGACCGATCTGTTCTCCGATAAATTTAAAACCGGTAAGAACGTCAATGACTTCCACCCCATAGTCAGCAGCAATGAGTTTTGCCAAATCCGTAGTAACAATCGTCTTAACCAGGATTGGATTATGGGGCATTTTCCCCAGTGCAATTCTGCGCCTGCATATATAGTCAAACAGAAGCAGGCCCATTTCATTGCCGCTTAACAATTCATATCCATCTGCTGACTTGACTGCGGTGCCTACACGATCACAGTCGGGATCGGTAGCCAGCAATAATTCGCTGCCGAGCTGTGAGGCGTATTGAATTCCTAATGCCAGAGCTTCCTTCATTTCAGGATTGGGGTAGGGACAGGTGGGGAAATTGCCATCTGGCTGTTCCTGTTCCTTTACAACAGCGATATTGGTAAATCCATTCTCCTTTAATGTTCTCATGACACAATGAAGCCCAGAACCGTTAAGCGGAGTGTAGATAACAGATATATTTTTATTAATCTCATCACCGCACAGCGCCTGTGTGGAAACGGCTTCGATATATGCGGTTACGGTCTTTTCTTCAATGTAAACAATAAGCTTCTGAGATAATGCCGCATCAAAATCCATGTATTTAACATCACTAAATGGATCGATATTATTGATTTCATTTAAAATACTGTTGGCGGTTTCTGTAGTAATCTGGCCGCCGTCACTGCCGTATACCTTATATCCATTGTATTTCGCGGGATTATGGCTGGCAGTTATCACGATTCCGCCTGAACATTCTAAATACCGTACAGCAAAAGAAAGGGAGGGAGTGGGCATCAATTCCTGATATAAATGAACCTTAATGCCATTAGCAGCCAGTATGCACGCTGCGCGCCGGGCAAATACGTCTGATTTAATCCGGCTGTCATAGGCTATGGCAACAGAGGGACATGAACATTTTTGATTGAGGTAATTGGCATAGCCCTGAGTTGCCTTCCCGACAGTATAGATATTCATGCGGTTGGTACCGACGCCAATGATACCTCGCAGACCTCCGGTACCGAATTCCAGATCACGGTAAAAATGATCTTCCAGTTCTCTGTCATTCTGTTGAATACTCTTAAGCTCATCTATTAAATCCGGGTCCTCCAGGACCTCCTGGTTCCATTTATTCCATCGTGAAAGTACTTCTGATTCCATTTTTTGATTCTCCATTTTCATGTTTATTTTATTGTCACTGGGATTTGAAGTGGGATTAATCCCAAGTCTTTGAACCAGGCGGTTCCTTCTCTGAGCAGATCTATTTCAATCATATAATCCCCCGGGGTGCTGAGAAGCTCCGCCTGGGGAGTAAATGTTAATTCACCGGTTTGACCGGAAGCCAGATTCTCAGGGAGTTTTACTCGTTCCCCTTCCGCCAGGACGGTTCCTTTCTTGTCTTTTATAAGATAAGACAGCTGTGTGGCCTCGTAACCGCTGCTGCATAAAGCAATTCCGGAGTTGTTCCGGATGGTGACTGTGATTGGTGAATGTATATCTGCAGAAACGGCATCGGTAGCTGAATTAGCATCAGCCGAATTGGCAACAGTTGAATCCATTGTCAATATGATGCCGGAGTAATCCGGAATTACAGTATTCTGCACGGTTAAAGGAATTTTTAGAGTTTCCATCCCCTGAGCTGAAAACCAGGTTACACCTTCCTCTACCAGATCTGCTTCTACGATGTAATCGCCCTCTTCCAATGGAACCAGTACTTCCCAGATTTCATTTTTAATTCCGCGGGCTTTGACAGGGATGAGAGAAGTACGGATTCCATCCTGTACAAGTACCTCCCCAGCTGTGTCCAGCAGATGATATGCCAGAAATATATTGTTGTCTGAGGTCAGGTCCTGATATCTCCGGCTGTCTATCGTGATTTCAAGCTTCGCCAGATTTCCGCCATTCTCGCAGGATAATTCACTTACCTTAGTTTTTAATTTAAGGTCGTATTGGGAAGGTACGGCACGGTATCCGCAGCCGCTTAAGAGCAGCAGTGATATGAGGACAAATATGGAAAGACTTATTGTTTTTAATCGATTCATTGTCTCCTCCAGTAATCCAGTGTTTCAGCTAATGTGCGGGAAAGCGGAATCTCAGGCTTCCAGCCAGTGACAGCCTGAAGCTTGCTTATGTCGGCTTCTATAATCGGGACGTCGACCGGGCGGATTTTTTCCGGATCGACGGATACTTCGATTTCGCAATGTGCCATATGCAGAATGGTATCCAGAATACTTTTAATTGAAACGGCTGTTCCGGAACCAACATTGTAGGTCTCACCCGCAAGTCCGTTTTCCATAAGCATGACATACGCGCGAACAACATCTCGGACATCGGTAAAGTCTCTTCTGGCCGTAAGATTACCGACTCGGATTACAGGTTCATGAATTCCTTTTTCAATTTCCGATGCTTGTTTGCAAAAATCTGAGACCACAAAGAGCGGTGCCTGATTTGGGCCAATATGATTAAAGGCCCTGACGCTCATAATATCCATATGATAAGCATCACAGTATATCTTCCCAATCATGTTCTGGCATGCCTTAGTGGCCGCGTAAATATTACCCGGGCGGGTTAATGTCTCTTCTGTGATTGGTATTTCTTCTTCAAGTACATGGCCGTATTCTTCCCCGGAGCCAATCAGGAGGAGGCGCGGCCTCTTTTGCAGTTCTCTGACGGCATCCAGGAGATTGAGTGTCCCTTTGATGTTGATATCTACCGTCAATCCGGGCTTCTTCCACGACAGAGCCACGGAGCTTTGAGCTGCCAGATGGAAGATATAATCAGGCTGAACCCGATCCAAAATGGTGATTATCTCCTCCGGTTTCATAAGATTCAAATCCAGGATTTCGATTCCCTTTTTTACAATATTTTCCTGCGGAAGCTTCGTGACGGTAATAGACCATATGCAGTTTTTCTGTATATGGTCTATCAGATAGTCGCCTACGAAGCCTGCCGCACCGATAATCAATGCTTTCTTCATAGAGGTTTCCTTATTTATTTTATATTTGAGATTTTGATTTCTTTTTCAACAATGGCAAGGTCATTTTCAACCATGCGCCTGACCAGTTCCTGGAAAGTGATTTCGCGTTTCCAGCCTAATTTCTCCTCTGCTTTTGAAGGATCTCCAAGAAGAACTTCGACCTCAGCAGGGCGGAAAAATTCAGGATTTACAGTTACAATGGTTTTTCCGGTGGCCTTGTCGATACCGTTTTCTGTTATTCCGCTTCCATGCCATTCCACATCGATTCCTGCATAGCGGAAAGCCGTTTCTACAAATTCGCGGACGGTTCTCGTCTCATTGGTTGCTATCACATAGTCATCAGGCGTATCCTGCTGCAGCATCAGCCACATGGCTTTTACATAATCTTTGGAATGTCCCCAGTCTCGTTTGGCGTCAAGGCTTCCAAGCTCTACGTGATCCAAAATACCAAGCTTGATACGGGCTACGGCGTCTGTGATTTTTCTGGTAACAAATTCCAGGCCGCGGCGCTCGCTTTCATGATTGAAGAGAATGCCGCTGCAGGCAAACATATCATAGCTTTCTCGATAGTTCTTTGTAATCCAGTGGCCGTATACTTTTGCCACGCCGTAGGGGCTTCGCGGATAGAATGGCGTCTTTTCTGTCTGCGGCATTTCCTGAACCTTACCGAACATTTCACTGGTAGAAGCCTGGTAGAAATGGGCTTCCGGTTTTACTGTGCGGATTGCCTCCAGCATATTGGTGACACCGATCGCGTCGATGTCGGCCGTAGCGATAGGCTGCTCCCAACTGGTAGCCACGAATGACTGGGCAGCCAGATTATAGACCTCATCTGCCTGAGAAATTCTCATAGCGTTGGTCAAGGAAACAACATCCGTCATGTCCGCATAGATGAAATGAATTCTGTCTTTGATATGTTCTACATTGCCGTAGTCTACGACACTCTTTCTTCTCATGAGGCCATAGACATTGTAGCCTTTTTCTAATAATAATTCTGCGAGATAGGAGCCGTCCTGTCCTGTGATTCCTGTGATTAATACGTTTTTCATGATTGCTGTTTCTCCTTTTGGTTGGTTTTTGTTGGTTGTAGTTTGTTGTGATTGACTATAGTTAGCTGTAATTAGTTATAATTAGATATATTCATTTCTGTTGCATATTTTTAAGTTTTCCGTCACCTTTTTAATGTCTCCGGCGCTGTCTTTCGCGCAGATTAAAGTGGCGTCTTTTGTATCTACGACAATGGTATCTTCCATCCCGACGATGGCGATTAGCTTTTTGTCACCCTGGATAATGCAGTTGTGCGTGTTTACCGTAATGATATTGCCGGCAACCGCATTGCCGAATTCATTCGTTTTCTTAATGCGCTCCACCGCCAGCCAGGAACCTACATCGTCCCAACCGAATGTTCCGGGAAGTATATAGATATTATCAGCCTTCTCCATAATTCCGTAATCAATAGACTGTGACTGCATGTTGTGAAACTCTTTTTCTAAAATGAAATCCTGCTGTGGAGTACCGATTGCTTCTTTGATTTTTATCAGACTCTCATATGTATCAGGCATAAGTTTCTGCATGTTTTTTAATATAGAAGAGACCTTCCAGATAAACATGCCGCTGTTCCAGAGATATTCTTCTGTGGATAAATATTCTTTGGCAACTTCGAGGCTCGGCTTTTCCACAAATCTTTCTACAGCATAGGCCTGTCCCTCTGTTCTGCGCGGGTCGAACTTTATGTAGCCGTATCCTGTCTCCGGATAATCGGGAGTGATGCCGATTGTGACAAGATTCGTATTGTTTTCTGCTACATCAGCTCCGGTCTCAAGTGTTTTTAAGAACATATTCGTAAACTTGATCAGGTGATCAGACGGCAGCACAAACATAATTGAATCATCGTATTTCTGAGCTATATGGATAGCACCCAGACCAATGCATGGGGCCGTATTGCGGCCAATCGGTTCGCAGAGGATGTTTTCTTCCGGAAGTCCGGGAATCTGCTCCAGAACCAGCTCCCGATATGCTTTGTTCGTTGCAATGAAGATATCTTTCAGCTTTACTAATGGTAAAATTCGTTCTACGGTTAACTGAATCATGGTTTTTCCATCATCAGTTAAAGATAAAAATTGTTTTGGTAAATTCTTGCGGCTTTTGGGCCAGAAGCGTTCGCCTCGGCCGCCGGCCATGATTAGGGCTGTTGTTGTCATTTGTTTTTCCTCACAGTTTTAGTATTTACCTATAGGTAATAAATTTATTTAAAATAAATTGCATAATGGAGACTATGATCATCAATCCCAATTTAAGTAAATATAAATTTGCAAATGGTTTTAATAAATATATCATCAATGTTGAAAATGCTATTCCACAGACGCAAACACTGCCATAAGACAATAGGCGCCTAAAAAGTTTATCTTTTTTCTTAAAGTTAAGAAAAGTATTCATTGAAAAGGTGAATATAAAACCAACTAATGCTGCAATAATATTGGCTAATTCTACTTTTTCAACAATTTTATATTGAGTCAATAAATAAAAAAATGAGTATTCTATTAAAGCGCCACAAACACCAAATATTCCATATACTAATAGATTCCATAATGCAGGAAATCGCATAATTGTAAGCTTGAATAGCGATTTTATATAATCTATTATAAATGGAAGTAAATTTCGTTTTGATTCTCCATAAACTCTTTTATTAAAAACAATGGGAATTTCTCCTATTTTTAAAGAAGGATTATTTAGTTTCATTTTTAGTAAAACTTCTTGTAAAACATCATAATTTTTATTATCTAGTTTCACATTTTTTAATTGTTGTGTGTCATACATTCTAAAATCAGTAGAAATATCGTGAGCTTTTATGCCTAGACATATTCTAAATGCTAAATTTAACATTTTAGACATAACCACAGATGTCTTCTTATCATTAGTTTCTCCACCTTTTATATAACGGGAGCCTATAACAATATCGTAATTACCCTCGTCAAATTTTTTGTTGATTTCTGGTATATTATTTGGATTATGAGAGCCATCACTGTCTAAAATCATAAACTTTTCTTTATTTGCATATTTGATTCCGGTTTTAAAAGCACCACCAAATCCTGGCCATTCTTGATTAATATAGCGTGCATTGAATTCTGTACATACTTCTCTAGTATGGTCTAATGGTTCTGCTGTATCAATTACAAGTATTTCAAAATCTTGACCAATTTTATTCAAATTATTTATAATTTGAGGAAGTAGAAATTTCAAATTATCTTCTTCCATGTATGCCAATAAAACAACACTGATTCCTTTATCTATGATTTCCATTAGTAATTCAATTCCTCCTAATAAAACATTTTGTTTTAATCATGTCGTTTTAAAGTATCATTAAGGTATGTTACATTATAGTAGGTTAAATCTGGGTACGATAATATATCTTTAGTGTCAAATGGCTCCCAGGAGTTGTACCATTCATCATGTATGATAATACACTTTATATTGTAGACTCCATTAACCATCTGTGCATTTACACTTTCAAACATCATAGTCCATGGCCAGTAATATTTCTTTATATTGCTGAGATCGACTTTATTAGCAGGAATAATTCCTTCATTCATTGAAGTGATTTCATAAGTTTTTTGTAAGTGCTGATTATAATCATAGGCTGATTTAAAGTTAAACCACAAATTGGAAATTAATAATATACCCAAAACACAAGTTAACCTGGATAATGAAAAGTCTATTTTCTTTATATATATAAAGAGTACAACTAACGATAAGGCAAGAGGAAACGCTAAATTAGTTATTCTTGAATTGTAACTTTCAGTAGCGATATAGTCGGTATTAAAAAACATCAGATACGCAAACCAACAGCCACAAACGAGATTAAGAAAACATAAGCAATTGTTAAATGTTTTGCGTTTTTTTGTATCCTTAGCATAATTGATCAATATAGAAAATATAAATATGATGAATAACAATACATAAGTAGCGATTAATCTATAATCAAGAGACAGTATTGATTGCAAAGCCCCCTTTGCATTTACTGGGTCACGTGGCCATATGACATATCTAAAGCCTTGAAAACTGGCATATGCTAAAAGTACACTGATTCCAAGGATAAATAGTTTTTCTTTTCTTTTCCAAAGTTTTTTATTAAATATTGTCAGTAGTAAAACAATGCCAAAAAATGCAAAGGATTCATATACTTTAACAGATAAAATTACAGTAAAACATACAAACCATTTAGGTACTCTATTATATAATTGAGAATAGTGAATAAAAAAAAGTAATAAAAACCAAAATATCCCTACAGCAGCCAATGACTCCAACATGATAAAAAAACCAGTAAATATATGGGTAAGTGTAAATATTACAATTGTATACACCATAAATTTGTATTCCTTTAATTTATAAGAATAATAAATAGTTAGCATAAAGTAAAATATTTCCCAAAAGACATAGCCTAGGCTGAAAAGCATAGCTAACACTCGTACATTCTTGATGCCGATATCAATTCCAAATACTAATGGCCATTGACTAAGCAACAAAATAAAATTTCTGGAATTGTCATGTAGGTAAAACTTTTGACGACTTAGTATCAATTGAAAATAATTACTCCCATCCGCATATAAGCAAGTTGTATAAAGAACTTTAAATATAGCAAAACTCAATAAGGTGATTATTGAACCTATATACAAACAATGATAGATTGTTTCTTTGCCCTTTGATTTTTTTAAATAGTTTATCATTTCCAATACCATCTTCCTTTATTAACCGTTGGTTTATCTCTTAGGACAAACAGGAATTTTTTGTACATTTTCTATATCATGAATTTAGCATAATGATACTGTGGATTCTATTTTTTTCTGAAATGTAAATCAGTCTAATAGCTCATAGGTTATTCTTCTCGTTACAGTATCCAAAATATAATTCTCATCATAAAAAGAATTACATGCTATAAAGGTAGCAATTTTTTTCAACATTGTATAATTCAAATTTTTCCCCCCCGCAATAATTTCGACTATAAAATTTCGATACATTTCTGCGCTTTTTTCTATATTTAAATACGTTTTTACATATTCATGAGCGGCTTTTGCTATGCCATGCCGTAACTTTTGATTGCGAACAAGTTCTAACATTGCAGTGTAAATATTATTTATTTCGTTTTCCGGAGCAGTAGGTATTTTTATACATACATTATCAGGAAGTTCCGAAAAGGAACCTATATCACTAACAATACAGGCCTTTCCTTTACCCATAATTCTGGACAGTGCAGCGGATGTTTCCCCACCATAGGGACTCCTTAGATTAATACAAATATCCGAAATATTTATGTAATTTTCCAATTCATCTAAAGAAACATACCCCGGCATTACAACATCGGAAAACAACTTGTGCCTAGCTACTACTAAGTCTATTTCAGACTTGATTTCGGGCTCAATCTGACCTACAATTAAGTATTTCAATTTTATCAAAGGGAGGGCAAGCTTTAGTTTATTAAATGCCTGTAATATTGGTACAATCCGTTTTGAAGCTGTAACAAAACCAAAAGAAGCCAGAATAATCGTATCTTGAGTATAATGATACTTTTGTGTCTTTAAGGTATCGTCATCAAGTACATCGTCACATTTTGAATAAAGAGGTATTTTTGTAATTAATTTCGAAAAATCTTGTTCCCATATCCCTAGTTTACTATACTCACTATGAACAATGATTCCTCGTGCATTTTGGAAAATATATTTATTAAATGGATTTTTGCCGTCATTATTTCCATTATAATAAATTGAATTACAGTTTGTATCACAAAACTGTTTTAACTCTTCCGATAAAAAAGAGCGTAAGTAGCTTAATATAAAGTCATGCAAAACAATGATTCCTGGAAATTTTAATAAATATGGAATCATATAAACATGGTCAGGATTATTCCCTATTTGGTATATGACCGCATCATAGTTGCGGTATGATTTTTCAAAGCTATAATGACTGTAAATTTTACACGAATCTATAATTATATGATTAGTTGGTTCATAATTAGTATCGATATAAACATCAATGTCAAAATATTGAACTAATTGAACCAAGATATCCTCCGTATAATGCGCTATTCCATTTTTAAGAGGAGATAATGGTGCAAACATAGCAATTTTATATTTCTTATCAAAAAGTTTTGATGATATATTGACATTGTTAGCCTGTTGTTCATTCATGAATACATCTAATGCATGATTGATTTTTGTCTTGTCTGATATCGCCTCGGATGTATTCAATAAATACTTGTTAAACATCATTTCTAAATAGTCTATTCTTGCTTTTTGATATTTTATGGTCTGCAGTAAATTATCCTCAAGAATACACTGATGTGAACTTTGAGAAGAGTTTAACAAAGTCAAACTGTATTGTGCATACTCTAGTTTTTCTACTTCTTTTTTCTTGATTTCATCACCATCAAACTGTTTTAATAGATTGCTGTAATCGATAAATGAACTGTCTATCTTGCTAATTTCATGCAACAAATGCCTTTGGACTAAAGCTTTTTTTCTTTTTATGTACTTTTCCATAAAATCCCCTTACAACAATTGATTTAATTTAGGATATAAGGTTTCTTTGACAATTTTATCCCAGTTAAAATATTCTTTGACATATGTATAGGCTTCTAAAACTCTGTTAGTTTGATTTGACAAATCAAATTGGTTAATATATACTGGCATTTCTTTAATATCACAAATGATAAAACTATCCTTATTTTCAATTCCTCTAGTAGCAAACAGCGTAGAGATAATGGGTATGCCGCAAGCCATATAATCAAACATTTTTACATTCGTACCAGAACCACTACATATGGGATTAACAGAAAAATCTGCGATACCTAAGATACTATTTTTCACAGATTCGTTTACCATTCCTAAAAGTCCTACATTATTTGGTAATGATATACGCTCATACTTCGTGCATTGGCTGCCTATCAAGAAAAAATATGTTTCTGGACATCTATAAGCAAAATTAATAATACTGTCACAGGCGTCAAAATTGGGGGGATGTGCACTACCCAAAAAAATACCTATTTTTTTGTCACGTATACCTAGCTTTTCTTTATTTAAAATTCTTTGAGGCACTCCAGTAAAAAACGTGTTCATCATGTCTACGCCATTTGGGACAACAAGAATCTTATCTGGGATAATATTAAATATTTCTGCAATTTCATTTTTATCATTTTCAGAACATGTCAAAATTAAAGTCGCACGGTCACAACATGCTTTTTCAACTTCAAATTGATCCTTCAAGAATTTTTTTTTATAATGACCAACGTTTGATAAAAGCGATGTCTTAACGCTATACGCAACGTCATGAGCATCATAAATAAATAACTTATCTTTTAAATAGGGTTCCAAACATGGATATAAATAAGGATTACATGTTAAAATTACCAGATCGGACCAAGTTATAAGTTCCTTTGCCTTTGCCTCGTAAATGGGACTATAGTTAATGTTATAAATTAAAGAAGCGTCATAAACGTTAATACCTTTACATTTAATGTCAATCCGATCATCTTCTTTTTGATGCTTTGGCGTCTTAGGTACTGTAGTTTGTTTGAAAGTCTCTGTAATAAATTCAGTAGAGATGTCACTTATAACTTCTTTTTGTTGCAATGAAAGCATTGATATATCAAAATAAGATGACAAATATTTATATAAATTGAATATCCTGGCCTTTCCTCCGCCTGTCGGTGGTAAAATACAATAGGGTGTGAATAATGCAATTTTTTTCTTCATGCTAATCCTCTGAGCGCTTATGATCTGTTAGTTGTTCTTTATCAAGAATTTCTTGCATTAACATTTTACTGGTATCTAAAGTAATAAGCACACTTTCATTAAATTGATTTTGTTGGTATACTATTTCGCGGAAATACCACCCCAGCATTTTTCTGATAAGTTTTTTATATGAAATAGCAAGAAAACCTATTATTCTGCCTTTACTGCTTCCTATATAAAATTCCGGATTAATATGAGACTTTTTTTGCATACATTTTGTCTCTTCCTCAAGCATGTAATAGTGCAGTGGGAAGTTATTTGTATCATTTAATATTTTGTCACTAGATAATAATAAATATTTGACATATGATAAATTAGTTTCTATCAACACTTCACCTTCCTAGAACTTTATGATAAGACTCGACCCAAATATTAGTCAGCCGCTCCGCACTGTAAATTTCCTTATATGTTTGATAAGCTCTATCTGCAATAGATTTTCCATATTCAGGGTCATTTAGTACAGATAATACCTGCTTTGCAAAATCCTCTGGAGTGTCTCCTATTAATAAGTCTTTACCAGGAAGATACTCTAAGCCTTCTACGCTAATTGAGGTAGCCACTACTGGTAATTTGGCTGCCCAAGCTGTGGGATTTTTCAGACGTACACCAGCGCCAATCCAAATTGGGGATATAAAAACTTTAGCACCGTGTAAAAATGGTTTTTCATTTTCTATTTCACCCCAAAAAGTAACATTCCTATTTTGCTTTATTACCTTAATCATGTGTTGGTCGGGTTTTCCTGAACCAATAATTTCCAGTCTAGTTGCTGGCCGCTTTTTCTGTATCAAAGGCATTACTTTTTCTAAAAACCACTCTAAGGCCTGAGTATTAGGGAACCAATTCATGCTGCCTACAAAAACCAGATCATAACGCTTTGTTGAGTTTTCAGCTTTTGGATAATATTCATCATCATTTATCCCTGCTCCCGTAGGTACATAATAAAGTGGTGTTTTAGTAAGGCTTTTTAATTGTTCCTTTTCAATTGGAGATATACAAAAGATCCCATCAAACCAGTCCAACACCTTTTCTTCCCAGCATTTTAATGTTGTATATTCTTTTTCCAATGCCTTTATTTTTTCTGAATCATCAATATAATCAATCCATCTTTTGTAAACTAACCATTCAATATTCTGGTAATCTACAATAATTTTAATTTCAGGTCTTAATTTCCTTATCGTTGGAACTAACCAAGCAAATTGCGAATGAACTATTTGTATGATATCGTAATCATTTGTTTCAAGATGCTGTTTGATAAAATCAAGATAATCTTTATTTAAGGTATACCAAACCTGAGGTGCTACATTGGTAGGTATGTTTGTCCAATCCCATTGAAATGCCTCGCTCGTTAAAACCCCATCTGCAAATTTCACAACTGGTATATCCATTAAATATTTGTTGTTGCTTTCTATATCTTCAAGTGTATAGCTCATATATATGTAGGAATATTCAATATTGCTGTTTGAATCCATATTCTGTGCAGGCGCTAACATTCTTCTTGCACCGCCGCTTATTGGCGGGCAAACCATATAATTGCTTAATACCAATATAAATATTTTATTATCCATGCTGCCTCCAAATTAATAAAACTTAATATGCATGATCCGTTTGATTTTTATTATAAATTTAACTATTTTTAAACTTCTTAGTTTCTCGTTATTTAGTTTCCTAATCCACCAATTTTTTAACGCGGCTTTAACTCCCAGGTCTTTATAAATAACTTCTGGCTGACCTTTTAACTCATTATTATCTAGTAAATAGTATTTAGAAACAGTGTTATGCTTGACATACAATAATAAATCAATAAATTCTATCTGCGCATCCCATGTTACGTCATCTTTCATCACTGTTCACCTCGTTTGTTTTATTTAGCCAATCAAGGGCGTAATTGATCACTTTGTCGTCTTGGAGATTACTGTAAAGCATCAATTTTTCCTTAATATCAATATCGTTGTAAAATTGCGGATAATCTTTTAGGGCAAAAAGTAAATATTTTATATGTTGGCTCCAACCGTTATTCAAGATGTTTAGTATCTCCAATTTTACTTTTAGCGTGTCAAAGACTATTCTGCCATTAATCATTTTATCGAAATAGTGGTTGGTTTTATGAATAAATAAATAATTATCATATAGTTCTGTTTGAAAATTATTATAATCGAATTCTTTTAGCTGATCTTCGATTAGTTTATAAGGCATATAGCCATATTCTCTGAATTTATCGAATAGCTGCCTTGGCGTTTTGTTATAGGTAAAAAGGTTATATCCATTAACCTCGCTGTAAAAGGAGGGATATTGAAATACTTTCAAAAATTCCCCCATTCCCTGTAAGGCGGAATATTCAGAACCTTCTATATCCATTTTTATAAAGTCGATTTTTTTTATATATCTCAACTCAGTTTTTTCCCAGTCGTCTAGGCAGTAAGCTTGAATTTCTTTTAAAACACTACCACTCTTAAATGTTTGTAAAAAATTATTCGTATCATCCTGTATCAGCGTATTATTAATAACTCCCCATGGGCCATTTTCCATGAAAGCTATTTTCTTTGTGGCATCTGAAACAGCAAAACAACCAACTCCGAAATTATATCGATTTAAATAAATACTCCGTTTTAGGCACTCTGTATTTTTTTTCGACGCTTCGATACAAAAACCAGACCACCCCTTCGCGCCAAAGATCATTGAAATTGCACCGACATTAGCTCCTATATCTAGAACAAAACCTGTATCAGGTAATAATTTAATGTAATTATATTCATCATCCCATAAAAATTTTTTTTCCTTAATTCCCATGGAAATCACATCACTCATACTATTGTCAAATACTATATCGAAATTTGTCTGAAAACAATTAAACTGAGTAATACCATAATGCACATTTAGGTCATCATTCTTTTTCTCTATGTTTTGTATTCCTTCATCTGAATAAAGCAACGTTTGTAAAAAGGAGCCTAATTCATATCCTTGATGTAAATAGTAATCCACTTCGCTTTCTGTTGGAAAACGTCCGAGGATACCAACAAATCCATTAATTATATCCTTTTTTTCTATTTTTCTAACATTATCAATACGATTCCGTACAAAATCCGTACAAATTAATTTTTCAGTAACGTGGCCAATAGTATAGTTATGTGCTAATGCTGATTTGATTTCTTCAGAAATGGAATCACTGCCTTGTAAGAGTAAAATCAATTTAGGAATCACTGTTTCTACGTTATATATCTTACATTTCTCCATATATTCTTCAGAATTGTATATATGATTTAGTACATAATTGATTGTGCTTTTTTCAAAAAAATATCCCAGTTCTTCATTAGTAGGAAATCTTCCTAATAGATCATAATATATATTTTTGATATCCTGATAATCAGATATTTTTATATCTATTTCATTTATATGCTCCTCTAACAGGTGTCCTATATAAAGCTTCATGTCGCTACAGGTTAATTCAGATGATTGGCAACATAAATTTTGTTTTTTTTCTCCGGACAATAGTAATGATAATTTTTCTATAATACTAGGATTATAAGTTTTAGAAGTCGCTTCTTTATATTCGTCAGAGGAGAGTATAGTATTAAAAATATAATAAACACTACAGGACTCAGTTTTGTAAAAATTCAACTCTTCTTTGGAGGGTTTCCTACTTAGCAAACTGCTATATAAATTAATAATATCTTTAGGATCAGCTGGTTTTATTCCATTTTCAATAAATCCTGTTCTCTTTTTCCATACATCAATAAAAACTTGGGTTAATGTGAATTTTTGGCTTAGATAAAAGCTTATTAATTCTTCATTGGGAATATCCATAAATAAAAAGCTCAATAATTCCTGTATTTCATGTCTATTTGCAACTTTTTCACATAATCCATAGTATTTTCTTTTCCAATTATCTAGCATCTATCTTCTCCTAATCAAAATTCCAGTCATGATCCAAATAGAATATTCCAACAAATCTAGATTCATTATCAATAAAAAAGCGATTTATAACAGGGTACCAGTCATATATTTCTTCTCTTCCGTCACTAATTGATGCATGTATGGTATATTCTCCGGATATCAGATTTACATTTTTAATCAATAAGCTTATTTTTCGCCTTTTTACAATAGGAGGAACATGTATGGCATCCATATCTGTATTTAGGCCAAAAACCATTTTCCCCATGTCATCGTTTATACCTATGCCTATTACACCATTTTTAATCTCTTCATTAACTGCTATTTCTAATTCAATCCAAAAAGACTCACCCGCTTTTACATGAGTAATTTCAGTACCAACCATATTTCTTAGAAAAACATTTTCAAAAAAAACTTTTTTATTTCCCCAATTTTCCAGACTGGAACTAATGGTTTCTGATTGATTTATTGGTAAATTTATTTTTAATTCTTCGGATTCCTTTTCTGCACCTTTATATTCCATATATTTTAAATATCTATTTATAACATGGAATGGATATCCATTATCTTCAACCTTTCCATTCTGAATCCAAATACACCGATCACATATTTTTTGTATGCTTTGTAAGTCGTGCGAAACTATAATGATGGTTACTCCTCTTTTTTTTAAATCCAGAATTTTTTTAAAACATTTTGTCTGAAAGCTTGAATCACCTACGGATAGTATCTCATCAATCAGCAAAATATCCGCATCAACATTAATTGCCACTGAAAATGCCAATCTCATATACATTCCTGAGGAGTAAGTCCTGACTGGATTATCAATGAATTGCTCCAGCTCTGAGAATGCTACAATATCATCAAAACGAGCCTCAATTTCTTTCCTCGTCAAACCAAAGATAGACGCATTGGTATAAATGTTCTGCCGACCGCTCATATCAGGATGAAACCCCGCTCCCAATTCGATCAGACTGGACACACGTCCGCACATCTCAATATTTCCTGAATCCGGATACATGATCCTGGTCAGAAGCTTTAATGTAGTGCTTTTCCCACACCCGTTCTGACCGATCAGTCCGATAGCTTCCCCTTTTTTCACTTCAAAGCTGATATCATCCAGAACAATTCGTTCTTCATATTTTCGCCGCTTGCTGAAAAGCATTTTTTCTTTTAGGGTATGACCTTTATCCATATAAACTTTAAACTTTTTGGATATATGATTAACTTCGATCGCATTTTCTGGCTTCATTACAATTCCTCCGCAAAGTGCCGTTTTAATTTTGAGAATGTCCACCAGCCTATTACAATTAAAAGTACTCCTAAGATTGTGGCTTGAAGCAGCGTTTCCATTTTAGGCAGCTGTTTATAATACAGAATATCGCGGTATGCGATAATAACAGGAGTCATCGGATTCAAATTAAAAACTGGCATCAGGCCTGCCGGAACGAGCTCAACGGAATACATGATTGGAGTTAAGAACTGCCATGCCATGGTGATGATGCCGAGCAAATATTCTAGATCGCGTACGTAAACCGTAACTGCCGAGGTAATAAGAGCCATACCTAAAGACAGCGAATACTCGATAATCATAATAATCGGCAGATAGAGCAGCGCTTTAAAATTGATACCAAAACCGCTAACTATTAATGTCGCCAGAACAACCAAAAGACTAAGAAGCATATTGATAAACTGGCTTGTTACAAAAGCAATTGGAAGAACTTCCCGTGGGAAGTAAATTTTCTTAACCATATCCTGCTGCTGCCAGATGCAGCTTGAGCCGCCGGCAACCGAGGTACTGAAAAAAATCCAGGGTACCAGTGCGACAAATAAGAACAGGTAAAAATCTTCAATGTTGTTTCTCAAAATAACAGAAAATACAAGGGTATACACAGCCAACTGAAGGAGCGGGTTAATAAAGGTCCAGAGAAATCCAAGTACGGATCCTTTGTAACGGCCCTTTAAATCTCTTCTTACCAGGCTGAATATCATTTCTCTGTAAGCGTATAGTTCTCTAAATATCTGCATTTCCTGTCTCCATTTTTACTTCATTATAAATATTCAGAAGCCTTTTTGCGGAAGCTCTCCAGCTGAACTGTTCAGCTCGTAGTTTCCCCTTTTCTTTTAGCTTCCGTCTCAATTCCGGGCTGTTAATCAACTTCTGCATGGCGTTTTTTAGTCCCTGAATATCCAGTGGATCTGTTAAGATGGCTGCATCTCCTACTACCTCGGGAAGTGAAGAACTATTGGAAGTAATAACCGGAGTTCCACACGCCATTGCCTCAAGAGGCGGTATGCCAAAGCCTTCATAGAGGGAAGGAAACACGAACAGAAGTGCTCCGCTAAGCAGAATAGGAGCGTCACTTGCAGCAATATATCCCGGAAAAACAACATTTTCCTGCAATCCGTATTCTTTCACTTTTTCAAAGATAGAATCATATAACCAGCCCTTTTTTCCGGCTAAGACAAGATTTGGGACAAATTTCTGTTCTTTTTTTAAGTACATATATGCAGTTAAAAGACTATCGAGGTTCTTTCTTGGTTCTAATGTGCCTAAATAAAGTATATAATTGCCGACAATGCCATATTTTTGTTTTACGTCCTCGATTTGCTTTATATTATCTATTTCACGATACTGCTTTAAATCCACGCCACAGTGAACTACATGTATTTTTTTAGATGGGATGGCTAGGTATTTTATAATTTCACATTTGCTGAATTCTGATATAGTAATAACTAAATCCGCTCGCCGGCAGTACTGTTCCAGATGATCTTCCAACCAGCGTTTTGTCTTAAGCGCCATTGTATCAGGACAGGATTTATAGGACATATCGTGGACAAACGTAATCCGTTTTCCTCTTACTCCCAGCGGAACCGTGTAGTTAAAAAACTGTGTAATATCTGTCTTTTCACCGAAGACAAACCTATAGGGAAAAGGAATCAGCCGTTCTAAATGGTTATAGACAGACGCTGGCATCCATTTGCATTCATGTACAATACATCCTTTTTCCCGATATTGCCGGATCAACTGGTCACGTTCTGGATTTTTCCTGAAATTAAAGCAATTTAAATGATATTCATTCCCCGGCAATTGAATTAATTCATCAATCATTTTTTTTGAATTCCAGCCAATGCCGGTTTTTTGTTTTTCGAACAATAATTGTGCATCAAATGCTATCCTCACGGTTATCCTCCAGGCTCAGCATAAAGTTCTTTAATGACTCAGTAAGTATCTGAGGATCATATTTTTTTAATACGTTGGCGTATATTTCGTTTTTGTCAGATTCAAGGGGCTCCGGATATGACATCATGCATTTGCACAAACGGTCAATCTGCTGCGCCTCTGAACCATTAATATCAAAGCATTCTGTTGTTCCACATAAAATTTCCCGAAAAATCGGGAGATTACTGGTGATCACCCTTTTCCCATACTTGATCGCTTCCAGAGGAGGAAGGCCAAACCCCTCTGCCTTAGATGGGAATAGAAAACAGCTGCATCCTGCGATCCATTTTTCTTTTTCTTCCTGAGATAAGTATCCCAGGTGATGAAGCATCGGATATTTGTCGGCTGCTTCGTTCATTAGTGACTGGAGCTTCTTTTCACGTATGCGGCCTCCCAGATAGAGAGGCATTGTACCGCCTTCGCTGCAATATTTTTTATAAGCTTTTATAAGCAGATTACTGCCTTTCCTTTTTTCGATGTTTCCTACATAAAGAAAGTATCCGCCATCATGTGGTTCCACGTTTATGTGGCGATCAATGATCAAATAAGAAATAAAGGAACGCTTACACACAGCTTCTGAAAAATAATGGTGTACAAAACTCCGGGTTTCATCAGAGTCAAAAAGCAGAGCATCTGCGCGATGAATTGACTGCCTGATTCCGCGTCGAAAATATAAGCAATAAAGCAGACTAAAATATTCGGGATTCGTTATCGGGAACAGGTCGTGGACCGTCAATACTATTTTCCCGGAAAATCCATGCAGCTTGATAGGTATAAGATTGTTTGGTTCCCAGAAAATATCAGGCTGTTCTTTGATTAAGTAGTTTTTTATAAATTTAAAATATGCGTAAACGCCTGCGCTTCGGTATACCCTTTTTCCATAGCAGATAACAGGAACTTTTTGCTGCTGCAGATAATGGATCTGCTCACTCTCTGCCACATCAGTGATCAGCTTTATATGAAGCTTTTCTGCATGAACCAGACCTTTTAAAAAGTCATATAAATAAAATCCGATTCCGCTGGGCTGGCTTCCCATAGTCCTCGCATCAACAACTATTTCTATCACAGTATTATCCTCGTTTTGCGCGTAATGTTATGAAAAAATCGGCTGCGACTGCCGTTTTTTGTGAGAGATAAATGGGTTCTAATAATCGCGCTTATAGGAATCTCCCACCCATTCCTTCATAAATTCTCCACAAAAATTTAAGTTGAGCCCATCCCCTCCAGGATGATATAATTTAACATGAATAAATATAGAAAGGTATTAACATGGAAAAGCCAGTTGTTTCAGTAATTATGCCTGCTTATAATTGTGAAAAGTTCATAGCAAAGGCGATCGAGTCAGTTCTTGCACAGAATGTTTCGTTAGAATTAATTATTCTAAATGATTGTGCGACGGACGGGACGGAAAGAGTGATACAACAATATCTTTCTGATCAGCGGATCCGTTATGTTAAAAATGATAGAAATATGGGGGTAGCCAGGACGAGAAATGAGGGGGTACGCATGGCAATGGGGGAGTACGTGGCATTTCTGGATTCTGATGACTGGTGGGAGAGGGAGAAATTAAGCAAACAGTTGGCTCTGATAAAAAGAGAGAAGAAAGTCCTCTGTTCAACGGGACGGGAATTGGTTGACATAAATGGAAACCTTACTGGAAGAGAAATTCCCGTGAGGGAGACGATTACATATGGTATGATGCTAAAACAGAATTGGATTAATTGTTCTTCTGTATTATTGAAACGGGAGGTGGCAGAAGAATTTCCAATGGAGCACGAAGACAGCCATGAGGACTATATAACCTGGCTGAAAATATTGCAAAAATATCAATATGCCTGTGCGATCAATGAGCCATTGCTGAAGTATCGCTTAAGCAGTCAGGGAAAGTCGGGGAGCAAATTCAAATCTGCGAAAATGACTTTTAAGGTATACCGGTATATGGGATTTTCGTGGTGGAAGTCCATAGGCTGTTTTATTTGTTACGCCTGGAATGGTGTAAGGAAATATGTAAGATAATAAATGAAAGGATGCCTTTACTTTTTTGGCAAAGATTTCGATGACATACTGCAGCGCATGGAAGAAGGATAAGTTTATATGGTGGAAGACTCGGCCATCTTCGGCTGCTATGATGATACTGCTTAAGATGAACCTATTGACGGATATGTATGGCTGCGCGGGGCTGAAGTATGCTGTTATTGACCGGGTAGTTGCTTTAATTATGAAGCTGGAACCAGAAGAATTCTGGAGACTGGAATCAGAGGCATACGACATATAAATGCAGGCGTAAGGAATCCATTTATGCTTCACTGTAGTTTTGTGTTCCATATAGAATTCGGATTGAGGATTCATGATATTTAACTGATTAAGTATTTCGAATATGGTATTGTAGTGTTTTAAATCTGTGCAGCTATCAAGTACAGTGAAGAAGGTTTTTATGGCTTCTGTCTTGCTGGATTTGACTTTGCGGAGCGCGTTATCGCCAAAGCCAATAGTAAGCTTGGGATTCACCATAATTATTCAGATGGACATAGAAGGGCTTAATTAATACTTATAAGCCTCTTATAAGCCGCACTGTCACATCAACAGCTAAGGTAGGCTAAAAACAGACCTTGCCAGCCGCGTCGCCATGAATACGTGAGAGGCATCTGATGCTATGTTTGCGTCTCTTTTTATGACAAGAGTGCCAGTGGCCAGGTCTGTTTTAATAAACCTGTGAGCGAGAATCTGACATTGTACATTGTTCTTTCTTCGGCGTGGTTTTGCCTTCGTATGAACAACTGGTAAATGGTGAACTCGACATGCTGATGGGTTACAGTATTATCACAATAATAAAAATTTATGTTGGAAGAATAATCTTAGTTTTTTAATAACTTTTTTATGGCGATACTGCAGCGTAGTAAATGGAACTCCTGTACTCTGTGCTATGCTGCGCAGCGACTCTTCCTGGCAGTAAATGAGTGCCAGCAGTTCTTTGTCTTCGTTATTTAGTGTGTTTAGTGCCTGTTTTAACACGTTTATCAGGAGGTCGCGTTCAGCCTGATGTTCTACAGGATTTCGATCTTCGTCTGCAAATAACTCACTTCCGTTTAGACCTTCTCCATCCAGAGCATCGTAGGAGAAGACGCCATTCCGAATATCCCCCTCCCTGAAATAACGTTCCTTTCGCTCTCCATGCTGCCAAATTTTATAGATTTCTTCACTGACAGGAATATTTTGCTGTTCGATTCGGATGTAATAGTTTATGATGATCCCCTTCTTTCTTATTTGTGTAAATAAAACAGGAGAAAACGAGTCCGGCACTGGGGCCTTTTCGTTTTCTCCTGCTATTTGGTAATGAATCATTCCTTTGCTAGGTAGTTTTTTCTGTAGTTGATTTCAGAGTAGCCGGTTCGATTAAATGGATGTGCTGTACTTTCTTACAGCGCGGGCACTTGATCTCAATGGTTCCGGCGATCGGCGGTTTTATGTCAAACAGGCGTTGATGGCATACCGGACAATAGATTATATGATTCATAAGTCTCCCTCCTTAATATCGAACATATGTTCTGGTTCTAAAATATCAAACTTTTTGGATTATGTCAATAACAGAATAAAAAAACTAAACCAAAATGAAAACAACTTTGGAAGGCAGATGAAAACATTCATGATCTATAGAAACAATGTTGAACGTGACACTATGATGCAGGAGGAGATTGATAATGAACACCTGATTTGTATCAGTGCCGTGGCTCCTGTGAAGCCGGCTAAGTACAACGTTCTGGAAATATAGGAAGGAGGGCTTCACGTCAGCCGCACGGGAGTATTTTATTATCATCTTAAAAATATCTGAATAAAAAGTAAATTGCAAGGAACTGACGGACATTCATATGTATGTTATATACGGACAAAATTGAATGAAAAATACAAACAATTACACACCGCGTGAAGTTTAGAAACGTGAGCAAAAGATAGAGAATGATAGTCAAAATGATAGTCAAAATAATAGTTAGAATAATAGTCAGAACAATAGCCATTTCAGTCGTTTTACTGATTACCAGATTGGACGTATCTGTCGGATAATCATTGCTACAAAAACAGATGGCAGCTGCCTTAGAAAATTTATATGAGTATTTTTCGATCATGCTGTGGAAAGGCTGCATGTTGAGAGCAGGAGACGGGGACAGTAATGAATACAACAATATTTTTTGTGTTCTATTACCGGACAGGCCATATAAAATAAGAAAATAATTGATATTCAATGAAAAATAAGCAGAGAAGCAGTGGAACAGGTGTGGAGGCAGGAGGGAGAGCTATTTTGGAAATATAATGTATACATGTTGAAACAAAATATAGGAATCTTAATTGACGATCTAATTTGAGTCAGTTACAGAGCAGATGGGCGGCCGAGTTAGGAAGCCTCCTTTTATGATTCCCAGGGGTGTCCTCTGCTGGAGGACAAATGCTTGGGATAAATATAGCTTTAAATGCATCAAAAATAATTTCAGGAATTCGATCAGAAAATACATCGGAAACGATATCAGGAATTCGATCAGAAAATGCTCAGAAACTTTATCAGGAGATGTATCAGAACGTATACTTAGAAACCATATCAGAAAGTCAATCAGAAACCATATTACCATCTACATCAATTAATCTGCCAAAAATCACATCATACCTCCCTCTCTACCACTCTCCCCCTTCCCCATCAATCACAATCTCATCAAAATACCCACACGCCCCCAGCACCCAAAGCGCCTCTTTGATCACCCGTTCATCTCCGGCGGCGTGGAGTATGATTCGTTTGTTCTCAAACCGGTTTTCCAGAATGTTTTTTAAGGCACCGGGGCGGTAGGAGGCTCTTGGAATCATTCCATAGCAGGCCTGCTGTATATTTTTTGCAGGAGGATTTGGATCGATCCGGATAATTTTGTCGAAATCGTAAATGATATCATTTTTCATATATGTGGTACTTCCTTTCGGAGAAAATGGATACATATGGTACTGCTGATTTTTTTTGACTTAACCGTGTGTTTCCGGACTTTTTGCAGGGGGGCCGTTTTGTCGAATATTGCGATTTGTTTTGCTTTTCAAACGGCCGGAAACGTCTTATAGTGGTTACAAGAAAAGCAAAAAAAGGAGGGTTTTCCACATGACTGATACTGAAAAGATGAGGTTCATGGAAATGGAGAATATGAGGTTAATGGAAGAAAATGTTAAGCTGCGCAGGGTGATATCGAAATTGAATCAGACGCTTAACAGACTGATCGAACATTACATAAGTTCTGACAGGATTGCGTGACAGAGGGTAAGGGGAGTGCCCCGCACTCCCAATAATACTCACTCTTATCACTATTCCGGATTTTCGGATTTACCGGTGCCGTCGGTGGAGTTTTCATCAACTGATGGAAGTGATGACTTGCCGGCTGGTTCTATTCCTTTGTTTTTACGCACCAGATCCCAGATTGTCTGATGCATCCATTCAACGGTTTCGTTCAGCTTTTTATTTTCGGCTTCCAGTTCGACGATGCGATCGCTCATGCGGGCGATGAACTCCCGGTTATTATAAGCCTTGTGCGGCGCCATCAGGCGCTTGACATAAGGAGAAGAAGCAGAAATAATCTGTTTCGACAGTAAATCGTCCCGCTCTTCACAGCTTAAATCCATAAAGTCCTGAAAACTGATGGACAAGGGTACCATGTCCACGGAGCATTTGGGACATACCGCATTTTTAGGAAGCTGGTAATATCCATAATACCCGCATTTCGAACAATAGTACACGGATAGCTCTCTCATAGCGTCCTCCTTTTTTGCTTTTCCTGTCAAAATGGCAGTACTCTTCTATATTTATAACGCAAAATAAATGAAATTGTAACGCGAAATATCGTCTTTTTGTAAAAAAACGCGAAATTTTATGATTTGTTAACACGATTGCTCTAAATACAGAGCAAAATATGCAATCATTCTATTTTAGGCTCTAAAGGCAGGCAGTGAGTATCTTAAAAACGAAACCGCCAAAAGTTTCCATAAGACCGGTACCATAAAAAACAGGCTGCCATAGAAGGCAGCCTGCCGGTTTGAACGGATGAAACTTTTATTACTCTTTCTTGTTACTTTCTATATCTAACCCTCTGTATCTTACTGAATGATACCATTTACGTCAACAACCCAGGTCTTGCCGTTGGAATCTTTATAATCCTTAAAGCCATTTCCAAGCTCCGGTTTTGCTGCGGATTTAGAGGAAGAGGACGCTTTCTGGATGGAACCGCTTGTGTTCACCAGATACTGGTTTCCGTCGTAAGCCATCGGAGCCAGTCTTAAATCAGAGTCTGCCTCTTTTCTTAAACCATACTCGTACAGTGTATTGTCACGAATACCGTGGAAGCCCTGGCCCTTTCTGGAACCGTCGGTATAGAAGAACCATGTCTGATTCTCATCTAAATCTTCATTGTAGATAACCTGCTTGCCGGTTCTCATAACGCCGTCCTCTGCAAAGTAGAAGTTGGCAACTTCTCCGCCTTCCAGATTGACAACCTTTAAACCTGTCTGCATTTCACCTTTTGTATTAAACGCGTATTTTTTAGACTCTACAGTAAATAACTGAAGTCCGCTTTCTGCATGGTACGGCTTTCCGTTTTTGAAGTAGAAGTTATAGAGCTCGCCTTCCTGGCTGATGCCTTCGACGCCCTCGATGGTTCTCCATCCGGTTACGCGTTTTCCATTTTCCGGCTCATAGTACTGATATCCGGCCACGGTTGCTGCTGTATTCTCGGTGGCGTCGGAAGGTGTTGCATTTTCCTCCTGCTCGCTGACTGGAAGTTTGAACCAGCCTGTCTGCATCACGCCGTCTACGAAGGTATAGTAGTCGCCGCTGATCTTTTTATCAACCTGATTTTCTACCATTTTTCCGTTTGTGTCAAAATAGTACCAGGAATGGGTCATTTCAGGATCGTCGCTCTCATTTTCCAGCTGAATCCAGCCGGTCTTCATCACGCCGTCATTTGCCTCGCCCAGGTAGTAGGTCGCATCATCGATTTCTACCTTTCCTGTCATCATCTGTCCGTCTTCGTTGAAATAATACCAGCTTTCGCCGATCTTCTGCCATCTGGAGATCACGGCCTTGCCGTTTTTTCCATAATAGTACCAGTGGTACTCGGCAGCGTCAGGGGAGTCCCATGCGTCTTCATTTTCAATGGAGATCCACTGGTCCATAACCCGTTTGCCGGTTTCATCAACGTAATATTCATCAATCTGTGCATTTGTGGCGATTTCGCCTTCTTCGTTTAAGTAATACCAGTCTTCGCCGCGCTTCTTCCAGGTGTCTGTTAAGAAGTAATCGTCCTCTTCATAATATTTGAAGGAACCGTTTTCCTCTACCCAGCCGATTGTTTTCGCGTATGCAGTGGAAGAACCTGCGGTTAAGCCCATCTCTGGAGCTGCTACAGTCATTACTGCCGCAGCGGATAATACAGCCATCATTTTTAAATTCTTTTTCATAAAAAATTTCTCTCCTTTTTTCTCGCTTTGATTTGTCGTGGCCGAAAATCCATAGTTGCATTACTCTGCGATTATAACGTACGCTAGGTGGGTAGCGAAAGTGTGGGTTGATGGCAGATATGGAAGGAGATAACAGAACATGGAGATGGATGTAGAATTTGAGGGGTTCCTCCGCAGAAGCAATCTGGCCGACAATACGATAAAAGCCTATCTATATGCGGTTAAACAGTATTGCAGCCGGTATGAAAAAGTGACGAAAAGCAATCTCCAAAAATACAAGCTGTTTCTGCTTGAAAACTACAAACCGAAAACCGTGAATCTGCGGATAAGGGCAGTAAACTGTTATCTGGAAGCAATCGGCAAGGAAAAACTGGCACTGTCTTCTGTCAAGGTACAACAGAAGACGTATCTGGAAAATGTAATCAGCGACGCAGATTATATGTATTTTAAGGAGTGCTTGAGAAGAGATGGGGAATGGTTCTGGTATTTTGTCATCCGTTTCATGGCCGCCACAGGAGCCAGGGTGAGCGAACTGGTTCAGATTAAGGCGGAGCATGTGCAGACGGGCTACTTAGATCTCTACTCGAAAGGCGGAAAAATTCGGCGGATCTACATACCGAGCGCCCTGCGGGAAGAGGCTATGCAGTGGATTAAATACCGTGGAATCGAGAGCGGTTTTCTGTTCTTGAACCGTTCGGGAGACCGCATTACCACCAGGGGAATCGCCGGGCAGCTGAAGAAATTCGCTGTCCGCTACGGGATACCCGTGGAAGTGGTCTATCCCCATTCCTTCCGCCACCGGTTCGCGAAGAATTTCCTGGAGAAATTCTCAGACATCGCGCTTCTGGCCGATTTAATGGGGCATGAAAGCATCGAGACAACGAGGATTTACTTGAGAAGGACCAGCTCCGAACAGCAGCAGATTGTCGACCAGGTAGTAGACTGGTAAGAAAAGGGGGTAAAAAGTAAGAAAAACTTCAATATGCATTTTATAAGGGGTGTGGTATACTATGAGTACTTAGCGAGGTATTATCGAGCTTAGTACGAATGCACACCTGGACACTTGACGAGGTATTTCATGAGTTTAGTGACCATGGTGTACTATGAGTACTTAGACAGACAATTAGTATCTTAAATTATTATCTTATATGTAAGGAGAATCCATCATGCGAATGAAAGTATCCAATTACATCTCCCAAAAACTTGTGGAATTTGGAATCACACAGGTATTTACCGTAACCGGAGGCGGAGCGATGCATTTAAATGATGCACTGGGGCATCAGGAAGGGCTTACCTGCCTCTATAATCATCACGAGCAGGCGTGTGCCATCGCAGCGGAGTGCTATGCGAGGGTTCAGGGCCGCATCGCGGCTGTATGTGTTACGACAGGTCCGGGGGGCACCAATGCCATCACCGGAGTCGTGGGGGGATGGCTGGACTCCATACCCATGCTGGTATTATCCGGACAGGTTCGATATGACACGACGGCAAGGTGGTCGGGAGTGGGAATCAGAGCCATGGGAGACCAGGAGTTTGACATCACGAAGGCGATCGACTGTATGACAAAGTACAGCGAGATGGTCATCGACCCCATGAGAATTCGCTACTGCCTGGAGAAGGCCATCTATCTGGCCTATTCCGGCCGCCCGGGTCCGGCGTGGCTTGACATTCCGCTCAATGTTCAGGGAGCTTATATTGAAACCGAAGAACTGATCGGTTTTTCACAGGAGGATTATGAAGCAGGAGGGGACGGATGGGCTGCGCCTTCCGGTTCGAAGACAGAGGCCGACAATGCAGGGCAGGGCGAGAAGCGCCAGGTGCTTCCGCCAGCCGTAACACGGGAAACGGCCAGGGTAATCATAGAAAAGATTAAAAAATCCCAACGGCCAGTTATCAACGCGGGAAACGGAATCAGAATCGGACATGCCTTTGAAGTCTTTTCCAGAGTAGTGGAAAAGCTTGGAGTTCCTGTTGTGACCGGCTGGGACAGCGAGGACTGTATGCCGGATGACCACCCGCTCTATACGGGCCGCGGCGGCGGTATGGGTGACCGTGCGGGCAATTTTGCCATACAGAACAGTGACCTGGTATTATCTCTCGGAAGCCGCTTAAGCATCCGCCAGGTGGGATATAATTACAGTACATGGGCGAGAGCTGCCTATACCATAGTCAACGATATTGATCCGGAAGAACTGAAGAAGCCATCCGTTCACATCGACATGGCGGTCCATGCGGACGTGAAGGATTTACTGGAACAGCTGGAACGGGTGCTCGATGAGGAGTACGGGAACGGGCAGCCTGTTTTCGCCGGAGGCGCCGGCCTCCCGGGCATGACCTGGACGGATACCTGCCGCATGTGGAAGGAAAAGTACCCGGTCGTCCTTCCAAAGCATTACGACCACGGGGAAGAGGAAGATGCCAATGTCTATGCGTTTATGAAGGAAATGAGCAGCCGTCTGAAGGAGGAGCAGGTTATCGTCGTAGGCAACGGTTCCGCCTGTGTGGTCGGCGGCCATGCGTGCATCATAAAACAGGGGCAGCGGTTTATCTCAAATTCTGCGATCGCCTCCATGGGATACGATCTGCCGGCAGCCATCGGGGCCTGTATGGCCGTGCGGGAAGGCGGTGCGCAGGAAGGCCGCATGCAGGGCGCTGAATCGCAGGATACTGAATTGCAGGACACCAGCAGCGATATTATTCTGATTACCGGCGACGGCAGCATTCAGATGAATCTTCAGGAGCTTCAGACGATCATTCATCACCGGATGCCCATTAAGATCTTTTTGATCAACAATGGCGGTTACCACTCGATCCGCCAGACGCAGAAGAATTTCTTTGGCGAGCCGCTCGTCGGAATCGGTGTGGACAGCTATGACTTAAGCTTCCCGGATATGGAGAAGCTGGCGGCCGCCTACGGCTATCCTTACTGCAGGGCGTGCCATAACGGGGAACTGGTACCGGCCATTGAGACTGCACTTCGGACGGACGGCCCTGTGATTTGTGAGATTTTCGTGAGCCGCGATCAGAATTTTGAACCGAAATCAGCTGCGAAACGCCTTCCGGACGGAACCATGGTGTCTCCGCCGCTGGAAGATTTATCACCGTTCCTTCCGGAGGAGGAGATGGATGAGAATATGATTATTCCACGGATTCGGGAATGAGGAACACGTGAGAACAGAGCGGTAAGCGTTTGGCAGGAGAACGGTAAGAACGGCGTAAGAGTGATTGATAAAGGAGATTTTTAATCGTTGAATATTGTAGTGACGGGCGCGACGAGTTTTATCGGCGCGCCCATGGTTGACAAACTGATCGGAATGGGCCATGATGTCTACGCTGTGGTGCGTCCCGCTTCGAAGAATCGCGCAAGACTCGGTACGGGAAGGGAACGCCTTCACGTAATCGAGAAGAATTTGCAGGAGGCCGACCGCCTGGACGAAGAGATACTGGTGCCGTGTGAGGCATTTTTTCATTTTGGCTGGGATGGCGCGGGCAGCGGGAACCGGATGAACCGCGAAGTACAGCAGAAGAATGTGGCTAACTCCTTAAAAGCGCTGGAGGGAGCGAAAAAACTGGGATGCAGGACCTTTCTGTTTAGCGGCTCCCAGGCGGAGTACGGGATCCACCAGGATGCCATGACGGAGGAGACGACCTTAAATCCGGTGTCGGAATATGGAAAGGCGAAGGTGGATTTCTGCAGAAAGGCGATGGAGCTGACAGATGGTTTCCGATATATTCATGCCAGAATTTTCAGCGTCTATGGACCCGGGGATCATCCGTGGTCACTGGTGGAAAGCTGTCTGAAGACATTTCCAGCTGGGGGTTATCTCTCTCTGGGAGAGTGTACGCAGATGTGGAATTTTCTGTATCTGGACGATTTGCTGGAGGCTCTCACTGCTCTTTGGCAAAGCGGCGCGGAGGGAGTCTTTAACGTTGCGGGAGAGCCGGATGAGACGAGACCGTTGAAAGAGTATGTCCGACTGATGTATGAGGCGTGCGGATGTCATGGCAGCTACAGCTGCGGCAGACGGCCTCAGAACGCGGAAGGGCCGGCCAACCTGATTCCGAATGTGAAAAAGCTGATGGAAGTGACCGGATGGAGACAGGAAACACCCTTTCAGGAGGGGATCCGGCGGCTGCTTACGGGGCCGTGAACAGCTGCCTCCGGCGCATAATAAACAGAAAAATATTTGACAAGCAGGAGTTTTTGTGGTATGAGAGATAAGATTTGTATTGCATGCGGGAAAGCGCTTCCGAAACGGCCGTTGATTGTTCTGGATGGCATGCCGGCCTCCGCCCAGGATATTCCTGATGCGGAAGGAAGAGATGAGGACAAAGGGATTTCCCTGCATCTGCACCAGTGCGATTTCTGCGGTCTGGTGCAGTTTGACTGTGAGCCTGTCGGCTATTATAAGGACGTGATCCGTTCCGGCGGTTTTTCTACCACCATGGTAAATCTTCGGAGGAGGCAGTACAGAGCCCTGATCGAAAAGTACCATCTGGAGGGAAAGAAATTTATAGAGGCCGGATGCGGCCAGGGAGAGTTTTTATCCGTGCTCACGGAGTTTCCCGTGGACGTCTATGGCATCGAGCATAAAGCGGATCTGGTGGAACTGGCGAAGAGCCGCGGCCTAAAGGTCTGGAGGCAGTTTACGGAAGAGGAGAATACGGTTCTGGAGAATGAGGAAGCCGGATATCATGGGCCTTATGACGTCTTCCTGTCCTTTAATTTCCTGGAGCATCAGGTGAATCCGGTCCGGATGCTGAAATGCCTTTACAACAATCTGACAAAAGACGGCCTGGGACTTGTGACCGTTCCGAGTCTGGAATATATTTTGCAATACGACGGTTATTATGAGCTGATTCGTGACCATCTCGCTTACTATACATTCGATACCCTGCGCTTCGTGCTTGCAGAGGCAGGCTTTGTAGTGCTGGAAGAAGAGATGGTGAACCGGGATACGCTGTCGGTCGTTGTGAGGAAAGGGACGGCAGCAGGGCAGGCTGAAAAGGACTCCCTGATTTCTTCCGCTGTGGCCGGATTTGCGGCGAGCCGGGAAACGTTAAAACTGGAAGTTGACCGTATATTAAAGCAATATGATGAAACAGGCCGGACACTTGCAGTCTGGGGAGCCAGCCACCAGGGATTTACTCTGGCGGCAACCACCGGTTTGAAAGACCGTGTGAAATACATGATTGATTCGGCGCCGTTTAAGCAGGGACGTTTTGCGCCGGCTTCCCACATTCCCATCGTACCTCCGGATCATTTTGAGAAAGAGCCTGTGGACGGTATTCTGATTGTGGCTCCCGGATATACGGAGGAGATTGCGGGAATTATAAAGGAAAGATTTGGGGACAAGGTGGAAATTATGACTTTGCGGAGCCGCCATATTGAGAATTTACAGTAACGATTCTGCTGTGCGGCAGTTTGTATGGAAAAGTGTGTTGCAAGCTTGCTTGTATAAGCACTTTTCCATACAAACTGACATAGGGCGGAACGCCCGGGCTTCTTGTTTTCGTGTATTTCGAAAACAAGAAGATACCCGGCTGAATCGTTATGAATAACCAAAGGAGAGAACTGCATTGATGGAAAATATCGTCATCACCGGGGCAACCGGTTTTTTAGGGAGCCATCTGGCCCGGTGGTTTCTGGATCGGGGAGACCGGGTCTATGCTCTGGTACGGCCGGGATCGGCTAAATTACAGGATTTACCGGTGCATGAGAATCTGATTCCCGTATACGGCACCATGGAAGAGGCGGCGGACTGTGTGAAGGAGATTGGTCATGCGGATGCGTGGTTTCATTTCGCCTGGGGCGGGGTGAACCGGGAAGAGATTGATTCGCCGGAGGTGCAGGCGAAAAATATAAGAGGCTCTCTGGCCTGTGTGGAGGCTGCACACCGCCTGGGGTGCCGTGTGTTCATGGATGCAGGCTCCAGGGTGGAATATGGAGTGGTTTCGGCCGGGGCTCCCGGCGGTGGAGCGGCCGAAGGGGATGCCGGGCTTTCGGCCGGAGAAGGCCGGGGCGTAATGACGGAGGAAATGGAATGCCGGCCTGTCAATGAATACGGGAAGGCAAAGCTGGAGTTTTTCCGGCAGGCAGCTCCTATCTGTGAAATGTACGGCATGAATTTCTGTCATCTGAGGTTTTTCAGCGTCTATGGATACGGCGACCACCCGTGGTCCATCATATCGACGCTTGTGAGAGAACTGCCGCGCGGAGGCCGGGTGGCCTTAAGCGCATGCCGCCACGAATGGAACTTTATGTACATCGATGATGCCGTGGAGGCGGTGGGCTGTCTGTATGAGCAGGTGAAAGAGAAGGAGCCAGAAAAGGGCGCGGCGGTCAATATCGCCAGCCGTGACACGAGAGCTTTGAAATCATTTGTGGAAGAGATATTTGAGATTGCCGGGCGGCGCGGTACGCTGGAGTTTGGCACCTTTGTACAGGCAAAGGAGGGCGCACTGTCCATACGGCCTGATGTCAGCCGCATGGAGGCCATGACGGGCGGATTTAAAGAGCGTTATACGTTCCGCCGCGGTATCACGGAAATGATAAAGAGAGAAATGGAGCACGAGGATGAAGAAAATTAGCGTATTGATTCCATGTTATAATGAGGAGGAGAATGTCGTACCGATCAGCGAAGCGGTCATAAAGACGCTTACGAAGGATCTTCCGGAGTACGATTACGAACTTGTATTCATCGACAACGACTCGCAGGATCGCACCAGAAGCTTAATCAGAGAGCTGTGCAATGAGAATCCAAAGATCAAGGCGATCTTTAACGCACGGAATTTCGGACAGTTTAACTCTCCGTATTACGGGATGCTGCAGATCACAGGCGACTGTGTGATCGAGATGGTGGCGGATTTCCAGGACCCGGTGGAGCTGATTCCGCAGTATGTGCACGAATGGGAAAAGGGATATAAAATTGTCATAGGAATTAAGACCAGCAGCAAGGAAAATCGGCTGATGTACTGGCTGCGGGGCTGCTACTACAAGATGATGAAGAAGCTGTCCGATGTGGAGCAGATTGAGCAGTTTACCGGTTCCGGCCTGTATGACCGTGACTTCATAGAAGTGCTGCGCAATCTGGATGATCCGACTCCATTCCTCAGAGGAATCGTTGCGGAGCTCGGCTTTAAGATCAAGCAGATTCCCTACGAACAGCCGAAACGAAGAGCAGGGGAGACGAAGAATCATTTTTATCAGCTTTACGATGCGGCGATGTTAAGCATCACTTCCTATACGAAGGCGGGACTCCGCCTGGCAACTATTTTCGGAAGCATCTGTTCTCTCATCAGTATGGTGGTGGCCGTGGTCTACCTGGTCATGAAGCTGATGTACTGGGACCGTTTCCCGGCAGGCATGGCGCCGGTGCTCATAGGCATGTGTTTCCTCGGGTCTGTGCAGATCTTTTTTATCGGCCTTATGGGGGAATACATTCTGTCCATCAATGCGAGGGTGATGAAACGGCCGCTCGTCATTGAGGAGGAGAGACTCAATTTTGCGGCAGCAGACGGCGCGGACCGGGAAGACGCCGACTTGGAGAAATGCGGGGACGCGGAGCTTTTCGCGGCTTCCTTAGAGGATGGAGATAACGTATGAAATATAAGATCGATGTGGCGCGTATCCGCGAAAATTCAATCGTATTAAATGGCTGGGTAATCGGCAGCAGCCCGGAGGCGAAGGCCGAATTCAAAGTCCAGGATGAAAATCAGAAGGATGTGGAATTTAAATACGTTCCGGTGCGCCGTGACGACGTAAGCCAGAACTATTTTAAGACTGTATATGAGAAGGATTTCGGTTTCGATATTCGTATTCCCTATGTGAGAGATGAGAATGAGGACCGTTTCCTGATCATTCGCTGTGACGGAAAGACATCGAAGGTGAAACTGAATACGGAGATTATCGAGAAGCACAACAGCTCGGCTCATAAGAAGCATGCGAAGTTAAAGAGTATGATGAATAAGGAGACGTTTCATTCTGCCATAGAGTTCTGGAGGGAAAACGGCTTAAAAGCATTTCTTTTGAAATCAAGCCACAAGCTTCAGGGAATTGACAGTGATTACGATTATCCGGAATGGTACCAGTTAACGAAGACGAGCGACGAGGAGCTGGAGGCGCAGAAATCGGTGGAGTTCGATTATATGCCGAAGCTGTCTGTGGTCATTCCCGCCTACAAAACGCCGGAACGGTACCTGGCGGCCATGCTGGATTCCTTAAGGGCACAGACCTACAAAAACTGGGAGGTCTGCGTGGCTGACGGAAGTCCGAGAGGCGAGAGCGCGGAGCGGGTGCTGAAGCGGTATGCCTTAAAGGATGAGAGAATCCGCTACGTTGTTCTCGGAGAGAATAAGGGGATTGCGGGCAACACCAACGCTGCCATCGATATGGCCAAGGGCGATTTTATCGTTTTGGCCGATCATGACGACACGCTGGCGCCGGATGCATTGTTTGAGTGTGTGAAGGCGATTAACAGTGATCCGGAGATCGATGTGGTCTACACGGATGAGGACAAGCTGGATATCGACGGCGGAGAACTGTTTGAACCGCATTTCAAACCTGACTTTAACCCGGATCTGCTGACGAGTGTGAACTATATCTGCCACTTATTCGTGGTAAACCGGGAATTATTAGACGAGGTCGGGGGCTTTCAAGAAGAGTTTGACGGAGCCCAGGATTACGACTTTATTTTCCGGTGTACGGAGAAGGCCAGGAAGATATACCACGTGCCGAAGGCGCTGTATCACTGGCGCTGCCATCAGAATTCCACCTCCAGCAATCCGGAGAGCAAGCTTTACGCCTTTGAGGCGGGGGCGCGGGCCATTCAGGCTCATTATGAGCGTATGGGAATCCGGGCGCTGTCCGTGGAAAAGGGCGTGGATTACGGAATTTACCATACGAAATTCGAGATAACCGGGAATCCTCTGGTATCAGTCATCATTCCCAATAAGGATCATGCCGCGGATCTGGATGTGTGTATGCGTTCCCTGATTGAGAAGGGAACCTATAAGAATCTGGAGTTTGTGATTGTGGAGAACAACAGCACGGAGCAGGCGACCTTTGATTATTACGAACGGATTCAGAAGGAATTTGATTTTGTGCATGTGGTTACATGGGAGCGGGAATTTAATTACTCCGCAATCAATAATTTTGGCGTGACAGCAGCTTCAGGAGAGTACCTCCTGTTCCTGAACAACGATACGGAGCTGATCAATCCCGAAAGTATCGAGGAGATGCTGGGATTCTGCCAGAGGGACGATGTGGGGATTGCGGGAGCCAGACTTCTCTATTCGGACGATACCATCCAGCATGCAGGAGTGGTCGTGGGATTCGGCGGCATTGCCGGTCATACCTTCATCGGCCTTCACCGGGCGGAGAGCAGCTATTTCAACCGGGCCATGTGTGCTCAGGATTACAGTGCGGTGACCGCGGCCTGTATGATGAGCAAAAAATCGCTGTTTGAAACGGTCGGCGGCTTCTCGGAGGAACTGGCCGTCGCGTTCAATGACATCGATTACTGCATGAAGATCCGGTCTTTGGGGAAGCTTGTGGTATACGCGCCGTATGCGCTTTTCTATCACTATGAGTCCAAATCCCGGGGGCTCGAGGACACGCCTGAGAAGGTGGAGCGGTTTAACCGGGAGATTAAGATGTTTGCGGACAAGTGGCCGGATATCTTAAAGAATGGCGATCCGTATTACAATCCCAACTTAACACTTCGCAAATCCAACTTCGCTTTACGCGACCTGCGCAGGGAGAAAATCGGGGAGCCTTATCGGCTGGAGGTATGAGATGTCAAGGAAAGTAACAGTCGTTATTCCAAACTATAACGGGCTGAAGTTTATGGAACCGTGTTTTGCGGCTCTTGCGGCTCAGAGCGAGAAGAACTTTGATGTTCTGGTGGTGGACAACGGATCTTCGGATGGGAGCGTGGAGTGGCTGAAGGAGCATGAAATTCCTTCTGTGTTCCTGCCTGATAATATCGGGTTTCCGGGCGCGGTTAATATTGGCATCAAAAAAGCGCAGACGCCCTATGTAATCCTTTTAAATAACGATACGGAACCGAAGCCGGATTACATCCGGGAAATGATCCGGATGATAGAGCGTTCCCCGAAGATATTTTCAGTGAGCAGCCGGATTCTCCAGATGTATCACAAGGAACTGATGGATGACGCGGGAGATATGTACAGTCTGCCCGGCTGGGCATTCCAGAGAGGCGTCGGACAGCCGGTTACCGGATATAAACGCCCGTGCCGTGTGTTTGCGGCCTGTGCGGCAGCGGCGATCTACCGGAGGGAGGTCTTCGAGGAGATTGGATACTTCGACGAATCTCATTTTGCCTATTTAGAGGATGTGGATGTCGGCTACCGGGCCAGGATATACGGATATGACAACGTATACTGCCCGGCTGCAGAGGTTTACCATGTGGGAAGCGGAACCAGCGGTTCCAAATACAATTCCTTCAAGGTAAAACTGGCGGCAAGAAACAATATTTATTTGAATTATAAGAACATGCCGCTTCTTCAGCTGCTGTTTAATCTGCCGTTTCTCCTGGCCGGGACCGGAATTAAATACCTGTTTTTCAAAAAAATGGGCTATGGCGCCAACTACGCGGAAGGCTTTTGTGAGGGAATAAAAACCCTTGGTACATGTAAAAAAGTGGCGTTCCGGACAGAACATATCGGGAATTATCTGCAGATTGAATGGGAACTCTTTACCGGCACGCTTCTCTATGTGTGGGAATTTCTCAAAAGAAGATTAAAAAAATAATTCACGGCGCCGCTGTAAGTCTCCGGCGTCCGGCTCTGCCGGTTTACGCGGCCTTTCCTGTGACTTTGCAGGGCATTAACACTTCTTAACGCGCAGAATTTTTCGTTCAGGGGTAATGCCCACCTGTTTGAGCGCAGCGAGTTTGGGCATTACTCCTGGCTTTTAGAAAAATCCTGCACGTTTAGAAGTGCTTATGCCCGAAACCGGAACAGGAAAGGCCGCGTAAACCGGCAGAGCCGGACGCCGGAGACTTACAGCGGGGCTGTGAATTGTAACAGATTAAAAAAACTTACGGCGATTTAAGAATTATTTAATGGCATCATGGTACATTATCATGTATAATATACGAGAAATTATTGCGTATTATCATGGACAAGTCAGGTTTTCGTCGTATGACAGGAAGGTTTTGCTGCTATGATAAAGGACAATCAGAAAAAACTGAACGGGTTTCATGTCGTGCTGGATGGGCTGGTTATTATAGCCTCCTATGCTCTGGCATGGTTCATTCTGCTTATGGGGAACCGTTTATTCAGCCCTGAGAAGAAGCTGCTGGCACCGCAGTACTATTTTGCGGCGCTCATTATCATCGTGCCGGGATATCTGCTGCTTTACGGCATATTCCATCTCTATGCTCCGAAGCGGGTGCAGCAGAGGCGATATGAGTTCGCTAATATCTGTAAGGCCAATCTGATCGGGTTTCTGCTTGTTACCATGGTCTTGTTTCTTCTTAACAAGAATCCGTACTTTTGGAACTTTTCGAAGAGAATGGTATTTTATTTCTTCGCGATTAATATTATACTGGAAACGCTGGAGCGGAATCTGATCCGTTACGCTCTTCATTCCATGCGCTCCAAGGGGTATAATCAGAAGCATATTCTGCTCATTGGTTACAGCCGCGCCGCGGAAGGGTTTATCGACCGGGTGCAGCAGAACCTGGAGTGGGGCTATCAGGTCAAGGGGATTCTCGATGACCATAAGGAATGGGGAACCGAGTATAAGTCGATCCATGTGATCGGCAAAGTGAGCGATTTAGATGAGATTCTGGCGCTCAACTCTCTCGACGAGATCGCCATCACGCTGAGCATAGACGAATATGCAAATCTGGAAAAAATCGTGGCTTCCTGTGAAAAATCAGGTGTCCATACCAAATTTATTCCCGATTATAATAATATCATACCGACCCGTCCCTATACCGAGGACTTACAGGGGCTGCCGGTTATCAATATCAGACACGTACCGCTGACCGATCCGGTCAATGCGATTATGAAGCGGATTGTTGATATCTTCGGAGCCATTGCTGCGATTGTGCTGTTTTCGCCGGTTATGCTGGTGACTGCTGCGCTCATTAAGCTGACGTCTCCGGGGCCTCTGATCTACAGCCAGGAACGGGTGGGACTTCATAACAGACCTTTTAAGATGTACAAGTTCCGGTCCATGGTGGTCCAGGCGCCTTCTGAGGAGAAGAGCAGATGGACGACGCCCCACGATTCGCGTGTGACACCGATCGGACGGTTTATCAGGAAGACAAGTATTGACGAGATGCCTCAGTTTTTCAACGTTTTGATGGGTGATATGAGCCTGGTGGGACCGAGACCTGAGCGTCCGCTGTTTGTAGAGAAGTTTAAAGAGGAGATACCGCGGTATATGATCAAGCATCAGGTCCGTCCGGGAATTACCGGCTGGGCCCAGGTCAACGGCTACCGTGGAGACACCTCTATCACGAAACGAATCGAGCATGATTTATATTACATCGAGAACTGGACCCTGGGATTTGATTTCAAGATTTTGTTTTTGACTGTGTTCAAAGGGTTTATCAATAAAAATGCGTACTGATGAAAGTCCGGTACAGCAGGCACCAGAGGATGAGGTTATATACATGAACAAGGAATATGATGACGACTTAGGTCCCGCAGGTTACAGTGATGCGGGCGGTGACACATACGGAAGACAGCAGGCAGGCAGACCCGTGAGCCGCCCGGCGGAAGGTACGCAGGGGCAGGGCCGGTCTTCTGCTGATACGGGAAGAACTCCGGGAAACGGCGCTCCCCGGGGCGGGAATGCCAGAGTGCCGGGGAACGGCAGAGCTCAGGACGGAAACGCCAGACCTACTGGAAGTAACGGCGCCCAGGGCGGTGCAGGCAGAACAGCCGGGAACGGTGGGGCGCAGAACGGAAGTGCCAGACCAGCCGGGAACAGCGGTGCACAGAGTGGAAATGTGAGACCCGCCGGAAACAGCGGAATGCAGGGCGCAAGCAAGAGACCAGCCGGAAACGGCGGCTCTCAGGGCGGCAGTGCCAGACCATCGGGGAGCGGCAATCCCCAGGGCGGCGGTGCCAGACCATCGGGGAGCGGCAATCCCCAGGGCGGAAGTGTCAGACCATCGGGGAACGGCGGCCCCCAGGGCGGTAACGCCAGACAGGCAGGCGGCGGTCCGCAGAATAGAAATGCCAGAGTACCCGGAAGCGGTGCACCGCAGGGCAGTTCAGCAAATGGATCAAGGGTAAGCGGCAGCGGGCAGCCTCAGGGCGGTGCCAGACCAGCCGGCGCCCCCGGAAATGGCAGCGGCAGGGCACGGATGGAAGGCGCGAGACCGGATGGAGGGAACGCCTCCGGAGCATCGAGAATGGCCGGAAGACCAGCCGGGAGTGGGCAGTCTCAGGGAAATGACAACAGAAGGCGGATGTCGGGAACCTCCGGTTATGAGCCGAGATATCAGTCGCTTCAGGGGACCCAGACCGGAGACGGCGGAATGGGTGGAAGAAGGCCTCAGGACTCTGCCAGCAGAACGGCTGCAAGCCGGTCGGCGGCGCAGGCTGCAAAGAAGAAAAAAATCAGACGAATCATTGTTATGGCAGTTGCTGAGGTTCTGACGCTGATTTGTATTGGTTTTTACGGTTATGCTCTGCGGTTAAACAGCGGACTGAAGCATTCGAACGATTACGATCCGGATAAAGTACTGAATTCAGAATTGCCTGTGGAGAAGACGGAGCATATGAAGGGATACTGGACGATCGCCGTGTTTGGTGTGGACAGCCGGGACGGTAACGTACATAAAGGTACGAATACAGACGTAATCATGCTTTGCAATATCAACCGCGATACAGGGGAGATTAAGCTGGTATCCGTGTTCCGCGATACGTATATGAATACGAATGATAACGGCACTTACAATAAAATCAACTCTGCGTATGCAAACGGTGGTGCCGTACAGGCGCTGTCTGCGCTGAACAGGAATCTGGACTTAAATGTGAAGGATTATGTGACATTTAACTGGAAGGCGGTAGCGGATGGGATCAACATGCTGGGCGGCATCGAGGATGTCGAGATCAGCAAGCCGGAATTCCGTTATATCAATTCCTTTATAACAGAAACAGTACAGAAGACAGGAGTTCCGTCGACACAGCTTAAGTCGGCTGGTGTTCAGCATCTGGATGGTGTCCAGGCGGTTGCTTACGGCCGTCTTCGTCTGATGGATACCGATTATGCTAGAACAGAGAGACAGCGTCTGATTATTCAAAAGGCGTTTGAAAAGGCGAAAAAGGCGGATCTGGGTCTGTTAAATCGGATTCTTCTGATGGAAGTAGAGCAGATTGAAACATCGCTGTCATTCAGTGATTTTACCAGTCTGATTCTGGATATTGGCAAATACCACATCGGTGAGACGGGAGGCTTCCCATTTGCCCGTGATGCCATGATTATGGGGAAGAAGGGAGACTGCGTGATTCCCCAGACTCTGGAATCAAATGTGGCAGAGCTTCATAAATTCCTGTATAATGAGGAGGGCTATCAGCCAACTGATCTGGTAAAGAAGATCAGTGCGAAGATCTCTGCGGATTCCGGTATGTACAAGCAGGGAGTCAGTGTCGATCACGTTCCGACCAATGAGGGATATGTACCGAAGGAGACGAAGGAGACAGAGAAAGCTACGAAGGAATCCGATGAGACTGATGAGCGTGAGTCTTCATCCGAGGGCATGTCGATTGAGGAGACGGATGAGAACGGAAATCCCGTAAAGCCGACGAAGCCGGGAGAAACCACGGCAGCGGAGGGGACGAGACCGACGAAGCCGGGAGAGACGACGGCGGCAGAGGGGACGAAGCCGACGAAACCGGGAGAGACCACGGCAGCAGAGGGGACCAAGCCGGGAGAGACGGCGGCAACAGACGGTACAAAGCCTTCCAATCCGGTAAGGCCTGGAGAGACAACCGAAGCTGTCCGGCCTTCTTCACCGGGAGACGGAGTGACGGAATCTCCGGATTCCAGCACGGGACCCGGGGTAAAGCCGACAACGGCACCTCATGAATCCACCAGTGCACCAGAGACGACATCACCGGGACCGGGCGGTTCGCCGGGGCCGGGAGGCGGAGGGACTGTTCAGCCAGGCGGCTCTGAGTCCGGTGAGGTAATTACGGTACCACCGCCCAATGCGGCATAAACGATAGGACAGACAATCAAAAAGACATCTTTCAGGACTGGAAAAGCCCGGAAGATGTCTTTTTTGCGGTTTTCACATATTCAATATAATTTTATCACAAAATAGTCACATTTCATTGATAAACTTCAGATATCAAAAGAAAACAAAGGAAACAGGAAAGGGGATAGTTTTTATGTATAATGAAAATGAAAACAATGATCTGGGCCGCATGACTCCTGAAGAACATAAAGAAGAACCTGTAACAACAAACTTTACAATGAGGGATCCGGATCCGGAGGAAACAAAGCATGAAAGCGGCTATGAGAAAAAGGACTCTCAGCCGGAATACACAAGACAGGAAGACCGTTCCGCATATGGACAGCAGATGTATCAGGAAAATCAAAACCAGGGAATGAACCAGAGTCAGGGAATGAACCAGGGGCAGAGCATGAATCAGGGTATGAATTCCAATCAGACTCAGAACCAGCAGCCTTACAGAACTGCACAGCCGATGGGACAGAACCAGTACCAGGGCGGTCAGAACGTTTATCAGGGCAGTCAGAACGGCCAGAGCCAGAATGCATACCGTTCCGCCTATGGTTATCAGCAGGGGTCACCCAATCAGCAGCCCTATGGAGGACAGCAGGGAATTCCGCATTACCAGGAACACCAGTATCAGAGAATGGCACAGGGATCTGTTCCGGAAGGACCAAAGCCGCCGAAGAAGAAATCAGGCTTTGCTAAGAGAGCGGCAGCGGTTGTGGGAGCGGCACTGGTGTTTGGTGTGGTAGCCGGAAGCACCATGGTTGGAATTAACTGGGCAGCAGGCAGCTACAACCAGAAAAATCAGGTGGAAATCAGCCAGGCGGAGACGCTTCCGTCATCAGATGGGTCAGCAGCTGCATCGTCGAACAGTACGACAGGGCAGGTCACTGGAACCTCTGCGAACATGGACGTATCTGCGATTGTAGATAAGGCAATGCCGTCGGTAGTTGCCATTACGAGTAAAGTAATCTACGAGAGCCAGACATTTTTCGGCCCGATGCAGAGAGAGGGCGTGGGCAGCGGCTCCGGAATTATTGTAGGAAAGAATGACGATGAACTCCTGATCGTTACCAATAATCACGTGGTACAGGGCGCGGAGGAATTGAAGGTTACCTTCATTGACCAGACTGCTGTAGATGCCGCCATCAAGGGAACAGACGCGGACAGCGACTTAGCTGTAATCGCAGTGGCGCTTAAGGATATTCCGTCTGATACACTGAGCCAAATCGCGATTGCCAGCCTTGGCAATTCCGATACCATCAAGGTAGGGCAGGGCGTCGTAGCGATCGGTAATGCACTTGGTTACGGCCAGTCCGTAACGGTCGGATATATCAGCGCACTTGACCGTACTGTACAGACAGAAGACGGTGTGAGCAGAGATCTTCTTCAGACAGATGCAGCCATTAACCCCGGCAACAGCGGCGGCGCACTCCTGAATATGCAGGGTGAGGTCATTGGCATCAACTCTGCCAAATACTCGTCAACGGAAGTAGAAGGCATGGGATATGCGATTCCGATCTCCAAGGCTCAGAACATCATCGACACTCTGATGACGAGAAAGACCAGGACTCAGGTGGCGGATACCGAGCAGGGCTATCTGGGAATCCAGTGCAAGAATATTGACGCGGCGACCAGCCAGCAGCTTGGCATGCCGCAGGGTGTCTTTATCTATAAGATCGTGGAAGGCGGCGCAGCATCCAAGTCAGACCTCCGCGAGAAGGACATTATAACCAAATTTGACGGTCAGAGTATCAAGACATACGATGACTTAACCAACATGCTGAAGTATTATGAGGGCGGAACAACCGTCACCGTTACCGTGCAGTCTCTGGAAAATGGGCAGTATGTGGAGAGAAACGTAGATATCACACTGGATAAGAAGCCGGCAGAGAATTCCGTAAACTGATAAGGAAGAAATGACCGATTCAAAAACAGTGACAGCGCGCAGGCGCGCGGAGAAGGCAGATGTGTCTTCTTCGCGCGCTTTTTCTTTTCTCAGCTGTCCGAGCTGCCGCCGGCAGTGCTGTCGCGTTGCAGGCGGGAAAAAGACCGGAACCATGAAGTTGTTAAAAAAGTCTAAAATGCGGCGGCGCTCTTGTAGGATGAAAGCAAATGATTTATAATAAACAGGTGCGCCGGCAGTGTGAAGTCCGGCGGACGGCCCGGTGTAATGCGGGCCGAACAGCGTTCATGTAATGGAAACAGATTAATTTCTGCGGTCGGTGGAAATGCAGGCCTGCAGAGCAGATGATCGATTACATATAAAAGGAGAAACTATTTTGGAAGATAAAGAATATCTGGAAGAGGCGAAGGAAAGAAAAGAAGAAGACAGGGCTGTGTCGGAGGAGGCAGAGAAGAAGCCGGCAAAGGACGATGATGAGTATGAAAAAATCTGCTACGTCTGCCGCAGGCCGGAGAGCAAGACCGGTCCCATGGTCACCATGGGCGGGATGAATCTCTGCCATGACTGTATGCAGAAGGCATTTGATTCAGTGACACAGGGCGGTTTTGATCTGTCGAAGATTCAGAACATGCCTTATATGAACTTAAATCTAAGTGATTTCAGCAATCTGAATCAGCAGAATGTGGAGATACCAAAGAAGCAGAAGATCAAGAAGAGAACTGCTGAGACGAAGAAGCCGGAATTCGATTTAAAGGATATACCGGCGCCTCACATTATCAAACAGAGGCTGGATGAGTATGTGATCGGACAGGAGCAGGCAAAAAAGGTGATCTCCGTTGCAGTTTACAACCATTATAAGCGGGTTTTTCTGGTGGATTCTGATAAGAAAGAGGAGGAAAACGTACAGATTGAGAAATCCAATATCCTGATGATCGGGCCTACGGGAAGCGGAAAGACGTATCTTGTAAAGACTCTGGCGAAGCTGCTGGATGTGCCGCTGGCGATTGCGGATGCCACCTCTCTTACGGAGGCCGGATACATCGGCGATGATATTGAGAGCGTCGTATCCAAGCTTCTGGCGGCTGCCGACAACGACGTGGACCGGGCGCAGCGCGGCATCATTTTCATCGATGAGATCGATAAGATTGCAAAGAAGAAAAATACCAACAGCCGCGATGTCAGCGGGGAATCGGTTCAGCAGGAGCTGTTAAAGCTTCTCGAGGGCAGTAATGTGGAGGTGCCGGTCGGCTCCAATCAGAAGAATGCCCTGACCCCCATGACTACAGTCAGTACGGATAATATTTTATTTATCTGCGGAGGCGCATTTCCGGATCTGGAAGATATTATTAAGGAACGCTTAACGAATAAGTCTTCCATCGGATTTGCGGCGGAGCTTAAGGATAAGTACGATAAGGATCCTGACATTTTAGGCCGTGTGACCAATGAGGATTTAAGAAAGTTCGGTATGATTCCCGAGTTTCTGGGACGTCTGCCGATTACGGTTACGCTGCAGTCTCTGACCAAAGAGCTGCTGGTGAGGATTTTAAAGGAACCGAGAAATGCGATTTTGAAGCAGTATGAGAAGCTGTTGGAGCTTGATGAGGTAAAGCTTGTATTTGAGGACGACGCACTGGAATGGATTGCGGAGCAGGCGATGAAGAAAGAAACCGGAGCCAGGGCCCTTCGTTCCATTATTGAGGATTTCATGCTGGATATTATGTATGAAATTCCAAAGGACCCTGAGATCGGTTCCGTCGTCATAACGAGAGCGTATCTCGATAAAAACGGAGGTCCTCTCATTCAGATGAGAGGCTATCACTGAGTTACTCCCTGATACGTAAAAACGTCTGATAGAGATCCAGCGTACCGTATCCCCACTCGCGGTTGGGATAGGTATAGGCTGGATTTCTGTTTGCCCCCCGGATTAAGTATGCGCGTACGCTGGCGTCGCTCATGGCGGTATTATTGCCGCGGACAATGCCCCAGGTGAAAAGGTCGGCTACCGCACCGGCCACATGGGCCGCTGCCACAGAGGAACCGGTCCGCCGCGTCATGGGGAAGGTCTCTCCGGCTCCGCCCGGAGACAATCCGGGACCGTATACATTGACCCCGGGGGCTGCCAGGTCAGGCTTGATTAAACCGCCCCGGGTGTAGCCCCTGCTGGAGTGGATATAGATACTGTTATTGATGTGGTTATAGGTGCTGACCGTTATGGGGACTGCCGCATTGGCAGGCTCCGTGATGGTGGTGTTCGGATCGGAACGCAAAAAAAAGGTATCTTCACTGATGAAGCCCTCCACAGGGAGCCACATGTGAAAGATTCCGGTGATGAACAGGGAGTTGTAGACACGGATGTGCCAGATTCCGGCGGTGGGCGCTTCAAAGCGCATCAGGACGAACTGGCTTCCGGAACCAATCTCCGTGGTCCGGTAATTGACGGTAATGACTGTTTGTTCCAGAGTAAAGGGAACGGTAATCTCTGCTCCGAGACCGATAGGAAGCCTTGGAATCACCTCTCCTGTCGGGGAGACGAAGCCCACGGTATAGAGCTCTGGCTCCGTGGCCCACAGCTCGATGAAGAAGCCCCGTTCCCCGTTTGCCACCCGTATTTCTACATCATCGTATTCCTGGTCGTTTAACAGCCGTCCCATGTAATGGTGGCGGAGCCCGGCTTCATTGCCGGCCGGAAGGACTGCAGATACGCCTACAAAGCGGACCAGGTTGTTTAAAACCAGTCCAAGAGGAGAGGTGCCGTCATGACTTCCGTAATTTGTGCCAAGACCGATGTAGATGACAAGAGGAAGGTTCTGCCGGAGCGCTAACAGCTTTAAATATTTTATTCCCATCATGATATCATTTTCCTGATAGGCGATGGCATTTTCAGGGATTAAGTAGAAGTCCCGGAGATACTGCTTCGCCGGTTTCAGCTTGACGACTCCGATGGAACAGTTAGGAGCGGCGCCTGTAAAATCTTCATTCGGTGTCGCGCCTCCGGCCGCAATACCCGCCATAAAGGTGCCGTGCCCGGAGGTGTCCATGGAGGGCACCACGGAGAGCGGATCGGAAGAACGAAGCGCTTCATCGATCTGGGGCTTAAGAAATTCCTGTCCATAGGAGAAGCTCATGGCAGGCGTGGAGGCCGGTATCCCGAAGGAAGCATCCATGGTTCCTGTCGGCTCGGGCAGGGTCTGGTCCCAGATGCCTGCAATCCTGGAACTGCCGTCCGGAAGGCGGAACAATGGGTTGCGGTAGTCGATTCCCGTGTCTATGAATCCAATCATGGTGCCTTCTCCCCGCAAATTGAGGGAGGGCTGCTGAGCGGTCTGGATGATTCCGGAGGATTCCATGCTGGTGGTATCGAGCAGGGTATAGAGCGTGGGAATGGCAAAATACGTATATGTTTTTGTGGTAATAGGGAGAAGCGGCTCCAGCTGACTGTAAACGACGGCAAACTCCTGGTCCACATAATCGATGCAGCCCGCCTTCTGCTGCAGCAGGATATCTTCCGGGGAACTGTTGTTGTGGCGGATGATAAAGTCGGCGTACTCTTCCGAGGCGGGATTAAAATCACAGACTGGCATGAAAAAACTCCCACATTCTTTTTAGTAATGTATGCAGCTTTCAGGGCGGGAATTACTGGACTATGGATAAAAAACATAGTAAAATGGAGATAATAAAGACGGAAGGAGTGTGCGTCATGGTATTTATCGGTATCATCGTGCTGCTGGCGGCAGTGGATCTCTGTATAAAAAAGGCGATTGAAGAGCAGGAGGAATCCTCATTTCCCAAAGAACTGAACGGAACGGGAGGCAGGATCGTACTGCATAAGAACCACAATCCCGGATTTTCCTTTGGCTTTCTAAAAGAGAAGCCGGAATACGTGAAGATGGTTCCCCTGGCGGTGGCTTCGTTCATTGGTGGCGGACTCGTGTGGATGCTGCCTAAGAAGGGGAATATCGCTGATAAGCTTGCCTTATCGGTGACTCTCGGCGGAGCTGTCAGCAATTTATATGACCGTCTCGTGAGAGACTATGTGGTGGATTATTTCAGCATTCAGTTCGGCAGATTAAAACGGGTTGTATTTAATCTGGGGGATATGTTTATTTTCTTCGGAGCCGGAATGATGCTGGTTCTGGAACTGATCAGAGCCTGGAAAGAACGCTGAATTACTGCGTGAATTGAGGGATAAAGCGGCCGCCTTATTGACACGGCCGCTTTTCTATTGTAGAATCAATAGCAAAATATGAAAAATAGGAGTTGATTTTTTTGGATTCAAGTGACTATATACAGTTGCTTATTTTGATTCTATTGATTGGATTGTCTGCATTTTTCTCTTCCGCGGAGACTGCACTTACCACGGTGAATAAAATTCGGATCAGAAACCTGGCAGAGGCGGGCGACAAAAGCGCTGTTACGCTGACGAAGGTTCTGGAGGACCAGGGTAAGATGCTGAGCGCGATTCTTGTGGGAAACAACGTAGTGAACTTAACGGCTTCCTCCATGTCCACCACACTGGCCATGAATATCTGGAGCAATAAGGCGGTTGGCGTTGCTACCGGCGTTCTGACGCTGGTAATTCTGGTATTCGGTGAGATTTCCCCGAAGACGATTTCTACCCTGTATTCTGAGAAAATTTCATTAAAATATGCAAAATTCATCTACCTGTTCATGACGGTCATGACACCGGTGATTTATGCGGTCAATGTGCTGTCCTCCGGTTTTCTGCGCCTTGTCCACGTGGATCCCAACCGGAAGCAGGAGGCTATCACCGAGGATGAGCTGCGCACCATCGTGGAGGTAAGCCACGAAGAGGGCGTAATCGAATCGGAAGAGAAGAAGATTATTAATAATGTATTCGATTTCGGTGATTCTGTGGCAAAGGATATTATGGTTCCTAGAATCGACATGGCGATGGTTGAGGTAGACGCTACCTACGATGAGCTGATCGATATCTTCCGCGAGGAAAAATATACCCGTATGCCCGTATACGAAGAGACGACGGACAACGTAATCGGTATCATTAACATGAAGGATGTCCTCCTCATCGACCGGAATGAAGAGTTTCATATCCGTGATCTGCTCCGTGAGCCGCTCTATACATATGAGTATAAGAACACGGCGGAGCTGATGGTGGAGATGCGTCAGACCAGCAATAACATGATTATTGTGCTGGATGAGTACGGGGCTACGGCCGGAATGATTACTCTGGAGGACTTACTGGAGGAGATTGTCGGCGAGATTCGGGATGAGTATGATGAGGATGAGGAACAGGAGCTGGTTAAAGTTGGCCCCGGTGAATATGTGGTGGAAGGTTCCATGAAGCTGGATGATTTGAACGATCAGCTGGAACTGGAACTGGAATCAGAGGATTACGATTCGATTGGCGGCCTGATTATCGGACAGCTGGACCGCCTTCCGGAAGAAGGCGAGAGCGTCGTCTGTGACGGAATCCGCCTGGTAGTGGACAGGCTGGATAAGAACCGGATCGACCGGGTGCACATGTATCTTCCAAATGAACAGAACGTTGACGCGTAAGGAGGCGGCAGTATGAAGGTGATTTATCATATCGATGAAACGGACCGGTGGCCACTGGTTCTTGGGAATGTGAAGAATATGAACGCTTATTATAAAGAGGCGAAGGAGAACTGCATGATCGAAGTGCTGGCGAATTCGGCAGCGGTGGAGGGATATGCGTTATCATCACCGGAACATGAAACAGCGATGAAAACCCTGTCCGAAGAAGGGATAAGATTCGCCGCCTGCGGGAATGCCCTGAAGGGAACCGGCTTGACGAAGGCCGATATCTTTGACTTCGTAACAGTGGTTCCGGCCGGGGTGGTGGAACTGGCGGAGCGGCAGGCGGAAGGCTATGCCTATATAAGACCGTAATAATGTGCAAATGATAAGGAAAATGCCGGAAACACCGGCCTGTGGATCAGAAGTAAGCTCCACAGAGCCGGTGTCTCCGGCACTTGTTTTTATATCATAAGTTGGTGCAGCTTGCCTTCAGGCGACCCGCCGCAGGCGGAGAATCAGCTGATCATTCCGCCGATGGTGCCGCTGGCGGCACAGATAGCCATGGTTGTAAGAATCTGGTTCATCGTTCCGTTCAGCCCTTTGTTCAGCAAAAAGGAGACCGCCAGAAGCACCAGGAAATAGACGAGTCCCAGGGTCAGTCCCCAGAAAAAACGCCGCTGTCTGATGCTTTTTCCCATGATGAGTCCGCCGATCAGACACGTGATGATGTAGACCGCGTTGACTCCGATGCGGATCTGTCCCTCTTTTAACCGGAATTTATAGAGGGCAAAGGCCAGAACAACCAGGAGAATTCCGGTCAGTATGTACGAGATGAGCAGGGTTTTTAGGGTGGCCTGCAGCTTTGATTTTTCCATTTGTTTCTCCCCCAATCTTGTCTTCTGGTTCAGTATATTCCGGGGAGGATGGGGTTATTCATAGAAATTTACCGGTCGACCTGCGATGGCGATATTCCAAAATACCGTTTAAAGCACTTGGAAAAGTAAAAAGCGTCCTGATAGCCAGTCTTTTCAGCTGCTGCCGCGATAGAAAGCCTGCCCCCGCTCAGTAAGTCCCAGGCGTGCTCCATGCGGCATTTTGTGATGTACTGCATGACGGAATACTGTTTAATCCGCTTAAAATTGCGGCTTAAATAGGCGGGGCTGATCAGCAGGACAGATGCAATATACTGAAGCCCCATGTCGGTGCGGCTGTATTCCTGCTCGATCAGTTCGGCGGCCTGGAGCACAATCCGCTGGATCATGGGAACCTCGTCCATCTCCCGGCTCCCGGGGAGCGAGAGAAAGAGATTCGTAAATTTTTCTTCGATTTCACCCAGGCTGCATCCGTGATAGATGATTCCGGCCGCGGTATAGGCGGAGCCGCCGCTGCCTGAGAAGAGTTCGATTCCGCTGTGGACTGCGTATTCGATGGCGGCAGAGAGCAGGGAGGAGAGCGCGGATTCCAGGGCAGGAAGTGAAAACTGTTCCTGCCCGATGATCTGAAAAACGGAATGAAGGCTGTTTAAGATAACCTGGTGGTCTTTTTTCAGCAGGCCGCCCGCGATTCCCCGTATGGAAGTATTTAGCTGTTCCAGCGCCTGCTTTTCCGGCAGACGGGTGTGGAAGGCGCCGCTCTCTGTTCCGTAGACGGTGCGGAAGGTAAAAAACTGCAGGGCAGTCTGGTAGGCGGAACTGATGGCTGCGGCAAGGCTGTCCTCCCCATTTCCATATCCGCAGACGATATCCTTTGAAAAATTTTCCAAGGCAGCGGCGGAGAGGCGTCCCAGAAAATGATCCGGTCCGAAAGGCAGCTGTGTTTGCGGAATGATCAGAACCTGGTGGTTATAGATATCCGTTACCTGGACACAGCCTGATTTTCCGGACAGCAGGCAGCCGGAGAGATTACCGAGGGCCTGCTGAAAGGAGGAGCGTTCCTGAAAGGAGAGGCTGTGCGTAATCTTTGGCTGGCCGTCGAAGATCACAACGGTGCACGGTGTATCGGGAATTACGCCGAACTCCGCCAGACCGGCACTTTCAGAGCCCAGGGCGTGGCCGGAGAAAATATTCTGGAAGAAGGTATTTTTTTCCACATGCTCGGCGATGAGGCGGGCTTCCTGCCAGGCCAGGCGCTCCTGTTTTAAATGGTTGTTTTTATCGAGAGTTTCCCGGATTCCTGTTATGGCCTGGATCAGTTCCTCCGTGTTAATGGGTTTTAATAAGTAATTGGCCACGTTGTATGCGATGGCCTGCCTGGCGTATTCAAAGGTGGCAAATCCGGACAGGATAATGAATTTCGCCTGACTGTTCTTTTCCTTCATCATGCGGAGAAGCTCCAGTCCGTTGGGACCTGGCATGGAGATGTCCAGAAGGACGAGATCGATGGGGACCGTCTGCAGAAAATGAAGGGCCTGCTCCACATTAGCCGCCTCTCCCGCACACTCGAAGCCGTACTCTTTCCACGGAATACAGAGCCGGATTCTCTGCCTTACAAAATATTCGTCGTCAACAATTAAGAATTGATAGGTCATAGGGCTAATCCTTTCTGTCAGGGTTTTCCTGCTGTCTGGAAATTCGGATCGTAATGACGGTTCCTTCTGCAATTTTGGAGGTCACCACAATATCGGCTACAGCAAAATACAGCTTCAGCCGTTTTTTTATGCTGTGAATTCCGAACGAACTCCGTTCCTCTGAAAAAATCTGACTGTTTAAGCGGGCTACCGTCTCGTCATCCATTCCGCTTCCATTATCCGTGATTTTCAGACAGATTAAGGAATCCTCCGTGTATCCCGTGATAGTGATCAATCCGGCTCTGTCGGAGGTAAAAAGCTGCAGGCCGTGGATAATGGAGTTCTCTACCAGTGGCTGCAGGGTGAGCTTGGGAATACAGCAGGACAGTACTTCCGGTTCCATGGAGGTCTCGAAATAAAAGCAGCCCGGATACCGTTTCTGCATAATCTTCAAGTAGTCACGGGTGATCTTCAGTTCCTGTTCCAGCGTGATGATTTCCTTTCCTTTGCCCAATGCCCCTCGGTAAAACCCGGAGATGAGGTTCACCAGGCCGATGGCTTCGCTCTTATTGTTCATCTCGATCATGCCGCAAAGTGTTTCCAACGTATTGTACAGGAAATGAGGCTGCATCTGAAGCTGAATACAGGAGAGCTCATAACGGCGTTTTAATTCATTTTCACGGTGAACGCGGGCCAGTAAGTCCTGAGTGTTTTTTGCCATCCGGTTGATCTGGCCGGCCAGCAGGCTGATTTCATCTGTCTGACCTTCCCGGACTGAGATTCTCACTCCGTAGTCGCCATCCGACATGGCGCGGACATTCGAAATGATCTGGTTGACGGGAAGCATGATCTTTCTGGTGGAATAGCGGAACAGAAAGAAGGTAAAGATGCTGGAGATGATCCCGATGGCAAGAATTACGGACACAAGGGAACGGGAATCGTGATAAACCTGCGATTCCGGAGTGAGGGCGAATAAATTCAGATCTTTTTCCGGCTGGAAGGTGCAGAGATACTTTGTGGAATCAAGGGTGATCGTATTCCCTGTCTGGAGGGAGGCACCGTCGGAGAAAACCTCTTTCACTCTTTTTCCGGAAAGTGCCTCCTTCGTGCTGGCACAGATGAGACCGTTTTTATCCGTAATCATGAAAATCTCATTTTCTGAGAAAAAACCGCTGTAGATTTCACGAATCTGTGACGGCGATACGGTCAGTGCAAAAAATCCCAGGGGCTCGCCGGTAAAGGCAAAGGATTTTTTCAGGCAGGTAAAGGTTAAGTTTCCGCCGGCCTCAGAATTGGGGGCTTCGTGGATATACCAGGATGACTTCAGGGAAGAACTGAAAAACTCTTCCCGGACCTCCTGGGGGATCTCGATTTTGACAGGAGGAAGTACACCGTAGTTATCCTGATAAAAGAAGGAGCCATCCGGACTGTAATAGCTGATGGATTCCACCGCGCTCTGGGTGGAGAGAAACTCTACCAGATAGGAGGAAAATGAGGCCGCCTCCATGTGCTCCTCATAGGGAGAGGCGGCCTCTTTCTTTGCCGCCTCGTGGCGGGAAGCCTGATTTAAGGTCAGCAGCAGAGACTCATTTTCGATTCGGTCGAGGATCAGCCCGAAGCGTTCACCTGCGAAATCCAGTTTCTGAATACAGCTGTCCAGGGATTTCTTTTTCAGGATGGAATTGCTGTACTGCCCGATGGAACATGCAATACATGTGATAACGACTATCAGAATGATTGTATACATAAATGTAAATTTAGACTCCAGCCTTGAGAAATATCCTTTTCCGCTCACAAAAGCCTCCTTATCTGCCGTTTAACCCTCCGTTCTGCGGACAAACTGTCATACAGCTGGAGAGGGTGTTTTATTAAGAAAATGATACAGCACGGGTTTTGCAAAGTCAACATTGGGGAAGGAAAAGCAAAAAAGTACAGATATGACAAAATATTCCATAAGAAACCATTGCTTTTTGTTGACTGCCAGGCGTTTCTACCTCTGAGAAACAAAAATTTCCAGATAAAAACCCAAAAAGAACTATGGGAGTGAGAAGGCAGTTATGGTAAGCTTTAGGAAGAAAAAATAAGAAAACAAAAGAAGGGGGATTTATTATGATGAAAAGAATTGCAGCACTGGTACTGACTGCGGCTATGATTGCTGCGGTCAGCGGATGCAGCGCGAAGACCACGGAGACGAAGGATACCTCCGGTGCGGCTGTTTCTACGGAGACGAAGCAGGAGGAGACGGCCGCAAATGCAGAGGCAGGCCAGGCGGACGGAGAGAAAGTCAAGATATCCTATTTGTCCCGTTACACCAATCCGGAACTGCCCCGGGCAAAGTATTACATGGAAAAGCTGGAGGAATTCCGAGCGGCAAATCCGAATATTGAGGTGGAGGATGTCTCCATCGCAGATGCGGAATCCTACAAAAGCAGCTTAAAGGCCTCCGTTGCGGCAGGCAGCCCGCCTACGCTCTTTATCTGTTCTGATGCGTTTCCGCATTATGACTGGGCGAAAAACGGGGTGATCAAGGATCTGACTCCCTTAATAGAATCACCGGAGTGGACAGGCCCCGTGGACGAGGGGGTATTCGGTTCCTTCTCCTTTGAGCGAAAAGGGCTGGAAGGGATCTACGGCGTTCCAAACTCTGTCATTGGTTCTCCGGTTTACGTCAACACAAAACTGCTCGAAGAAAACGGAATTGAGACGCCGAAGACATGGGAAGATGTGATGACCATGACAGAGAAGCTAAAAGAAGTGGATCCGTCTATCGTGCCGTTTTCCGTAGCTGCCAAGACAAAAGCCGATTTGGGCCGTTTCTTCAGTGAACTGGCAGTCCGAATGAACGGGCTGGAGTTCCGGGATAAGTTCATCAGCCATGAAGTTAAATGGAGTGATCCGGAGATGATGGCTGTGCTGAATAAGATGAAGGAACTCATGGATGCCGGCGTGTTCGGCAGAGACGCCATCTCTTATGAAGTGGAGAACAATGTCACTTCCTTCGGTGAGGGAAAGATCGCCATGCTCTTTACGGCAAGCTATTACTTTGACCGTTTTAACGGGATGGAATTTGCAGATCAGATCGACTGTGTCAATTTCCCGTATTTTGAGAGCGCGCCGGAGAATAAGAATATCTGGTTTGCATCTACCAGCGAGGGCTTTTGTATTTCCGCGGAACCGGGTACACCGGAGTACGATGCAGCCTGTAAGCTGATGGCCTTCATGCTTTCCAAGGAGACCTTTGAAGGATATGCGGAAGTTGCCGGCGGTGGGGTCTATCCGGTGGATATCGACTATGACGCCTCCAAGTCTCCGAATCCGATGAAGACATTTATGGAGGGCTACGCCACAAGAAGCGATACAACCGACATTATGGCGGCTTACTTAGACGACGCCAGTGTAATCAACATTACGAATACGGAGCTTCAGACCATGTTTGTGGAGCGTCCGGTGGAAGATATCGCAAAGACTCTTGACACTGAGTATGCGAAGCTGTTTCCGCAGTAAGAAAGGCGGGGGATCGATTTGTTAATAAAAGTCCGGGGTAAAAAGTACCGGCCGGAAGCATTTTTCATGATTGCTCCGGTCATCCTGCTCTACACCTTCGTAATTATCTATCCGCTGGCCAATATGGTGTTCACCTCGTTTTTTGAGTGGAACGGAATTCCTACTGATCCGTACCGGTTCGTGGGAATGGGAAATTACGTGACATTTTTTAAGGATTATACGACGAAAACGGCGTTTATCAATCTGGGAATCTTATGCGTTACCGGTCTGTTTGTGACAATTCCCGTTTCGTTGTTTTTGGCTACAGTAGTGAGCAAAAAGTTTTTTGGAATCAGATTTGTAAAGACATGTTACTTTTTACCGGTCGTTATCAACAGAATCGCCATCTGCCTGATGTTTACCTTTATCATGCTGCCGGGACAGGGGCCTGTCCCGGTGCTGCTGAAGGAACTGGGGATCGCAGAACATTTTAATCTGTTTAACGACGTGCACACTGCCATGTGGGGCGTGGCACTGGTGAATATGTGGAGTAATGTGGGATTTCAGATGATCATATTTTCTTCAGGCATGGCGGCTATCTCGGAGGATGTGTATGAGGCGGCGGCCATGGACGGAGTTACCCCGTGGCAGCGTCTTGTCTATATTACGCTTCCACAGCTAAAGCCAACGTTTAAGATTGTGGTCGTCTTTGTGCTGACCGGTGCCTTCAAGGTCTTTGATTTTATTATGGGACTGACAGGAGGCGGTCCGGGCTACGCCACGGATGTGCCCAACACGCTGCTGTATAAGAATGCGTTTACCTACAGCAAATTTGGATATGCCAATGCCATCGCCGTGCTCATGATCGTGCTCTGTCTGGTTATTACGGTCGTGACGAACCGGGTGTTCGCCGAGCGGGATGGGGAATAGGAGGAAAGACGTGAAGAAAAGAAAAATTACGCCGGGCGGGATACTCTACGCCTGTGCTGCGGGAATCTGGCTGATTACCACGATCTTTCCGCTTTATTTTGCAGTACTGTCTTCCTTTAAAGATGACCAGACTATTTTCGCGGACTTTTTTGCCCTGCCGCAGCGGTTTGGATTGGATAATTATATTTCCGCGGAGAAAATGGTGCATATTCTGCGTGCCACCGCCAATTCACTTTTTCTGTCAGCAGGTTCTATCTGCCTGATGCTGGGAGTATCCGTTATGGGCGCCTATGTGACGGCGAGGAAGCGGATACCGGGAAGCGAAGGGGTTACGCTGTTTCTGATTGCCGCAATGATGATACCTATTCAGAGCGCGATTGTGCCGATTGTCCAGATGGTCAGCGCCATCGGTCAGAGAAATAATCTTTTCGTACTGATGGTCATCTATGCCGGAGTAAATCTTTCCATGGTGTTTTTCATTCTGAAAGGGTATATCGAGGGAATTCCGAAGGAACTGGATGAGGCGGCCATGATAGACGGTGCTTCCCTGTTTCAAACGCTTCTGCGGGTCATTATTCCGGTTGCGAAGCCGGCACTTTCTACCTGTGCGATTACATCGTTCCTTTTTATCTATAATGAACTGCCAATCGCCAATGTGCTGATTACGAAGCCGCAGTTAAAGCCCATCTCAGTGGCGCTTTTGAACCTGAAAGGTGATTTTGGAACGCTGTACGCCGTAAGCTTTGCATCGATTGTAATCAGTATTATACCGACGGTTATCTTTTATCTGATTGCCCAGGAGAAGGTGGAGAGCAGTATCTGCAGCGGAGTTGTGAAGGGATAATGGAAATCAGTGCAAGTGGGGATGAGCGTTGGATCGTGATTGAACATGGAGGAGAAAACAAATGGACAGGGCTAACATAACGGACTACAGTACAAGGAGCGGAATGAAGGTGAGTGCCGCGTTTTTAAAGCTGCACCGCGATATTCTGGCCGGCAGTACGGACGAGGCGATTTCCACCGCCTACGATCTGTACAGAACCAGCGCGGTTATGCTGGAGGAGCTGTGGAAACAGCTGGAGCTGGAGGCGGTCTATACCATCGGCCTGGCGGAGCAGGGCGCTCTGGCCTACATATATAATCTGAGATGCATCTGCTATCATACAGAGCCGTATATGCCGGACGCGGGCGGCATGCAGGCGCTGAGCTTTATCCAGGCGATTCGGTATCTGTGCGGCTGTGAGAAGGAACAGTCACTGGAACAGGAGATACGGAAGGTTCAGGATTGCTATGATGCGGGAGTATATCCTGTGATTCCTGCATTTGCCAGGGATCATCACAACCATGCGGGCAGGGAACTGGGCCATACGCCCCTGGATTTCCTTTACCCGGATGGAGGCAGTAAGGTGGTGCCGGAGGCGGAAGGTGCGGAACCATACAAAAAGAGGCTGATTGAGCTTTTAACGCCCATCTATGGCGGAGAAAACGGAAAAGCCTTCCGATCGGATGCCTATAACCATTTCTATGAGATGGAATCGCCTCACGGACTGAATCTGGAACTGCTGCAGTCTGCATTTCAAAAGAGCATCCGCAGGGCGCTGGAACCGGAAGTGCTGATGCTTACGTATGAGGCGTTTTTAAGCGGAGGAGAGATGGAAGCGTATCTCTGGGAGCGGATTGTTATCATGTCGGTGGAGGATATCGGTATGGGAGATGTAGAGTGCAATCGTATTATGTACGCTTACAGCCGGGTAAAGGACCAGTTTGCAGAGCGGGATGAGGTGAGGCTTGGCTTTTTGATGCAGGCAGTGCGGATTCTCTGCCGCAGCCCGAAGGAACGTGGGACAGAGCTTATCAAAGGGATCCTGGTTCAGGAATGTAGAAATGGAGATAGAAAATGAAGATAACAGATAAGATAGATCATACGATTTTAAGGGCGGATGCCCGGGCTGTAGAAGTCAGAAGGTACTGCAGTGAGGCGGTGGAACACCATTTTGCCTCGGTCTGCGTGAATACGTGCCATGTGCCGCTGGCTGCAGAGCTGCTGAGGGACAGCGGTGTAAAGGTCTGCTGTGTGGTTGGATTTCCTCTGGGCGCCATGAGCACGCAGGCAAAGGCTTATGAGGCGTATACTGCGGTGAAGGATGGGGCCGAAGAGGTGGATATGGTCATGAATATAGGTGCATTAAAGGACGGAAATGACCATCTGGTGGAAGCGGATATCCGGGAGGTCGTAGCAGCCAGCGGCAGCGCCGCGGTGAAAGTGATTTTGGAGACATGTCTGCTTACAAGCGATGAAATCAGGCGTGCATGCGAATTATCAGTCAAAGCCGGTGCGGCTTTTGTGAAAACTTCCACCGGTTTTTCTACCGGAGGAGCGACGGAAGAGGACGTTCGATTAATGCGTGAAACTGTGGGAGACAGGGCGAAGGTAAAAGCCAGCGGCGGAATACGTACTCATGAACAGGCGTGCCGTCTGATCGGCGCCGGAGCTGACAGGATTGGAGCCGGCAATGGCCTGCTCCTTTTGGAAGAGTGACAGGAGAGGCTGTATGGGCAGGAAATCGTTGATTTTTGGAAGCTTTGTAGCGGATATCATGGCGCGTGCACCCCATCTTCCGGCTCCGAAGGAAACTGTAATGGGGAACGGATTCAAGATTGGGCCGGGAGGAAAAGGCTTTAACCAGGCGGTGGCCGCGTTTAAGGCGGGAGCAGAGGTAAAGCTGGTCACAAAACTGGGAACAGATCATTTTGCAGAGATTGCACGGGATACCATGTGTCAGCTGGGAATGGATCAGTCCGGTGTTTTTATAACGAAGGAGTATGACACGGGGTGTGCGCTGATTCTGGTAGGAGAGGATAGCGGACAGAATGAGATTGTGGTGGTGCCTGGTGCCTGCCTTACTTTTACCAGCCTGGAAGTGGACTGTGTGAAAGACCAGATCTGCGGGAATGACTGCGAATATGTACTGATGCAGCTGGAGACGAATCTGGATGCTGTCACAGCCATTGCGGAATGTGCTGCGGCAGGAGGAAAACAGGTTATTTTAAACCCTGCTCCCGCAGCGGTTTTACCGGAGCAGATATGGAGATGGATCGACATTGTCACACCTAACGAGGTTGAAGCAGAATTCTATACGGGGATATCTGTCGAATCGGAGGAGAGTGCAGGATCGGCTGCGGCCTGGTTTCATGAGCGCGGTGTGAACGGTGTGATCATTACCATGGGAGAAAAGGGCGCTTATCTTTCTGTGGGCGGCAGCGGGTATATGGTACCGCCGTTCCGTGTAAAAGCGGTAGACACGACAGGCGCCGGAGATGCATTTAACGGAGGGCTTTTAGCCGGACTGTCGGAAGGAATGGACTGGAAGGAAGCAGTCATCTTTGCCAGCGCTGCGGCCGCCTTATCTGTCAGAAAGATCGGAACTGCTCCGGCCATGCCGAAACGGGAGGAGATCCTTGCGCTGATGGAAGGGAAGGAGATTCCGGCAGAATAGAAGAACAGTGTAAGCATTTTTTTGAGAGTACAGAAATCAGAAAGAACGGAATGAGAAACCGGTTTGAGAGCGGCGGACAGCAGGAAGAGGCGTCAGCTATTCTTAAACCGGTATTTTTATATTGCTGAAAAGTAATACTGTGTTGTCAAAAGGCCCTGCCTGGAAGATGTTTCTTCGTACTTTCCCAGGAGAGCAGGCGAAAGGTATGGAAATCCCCCCAAAATTTGTTTATAATAATGGTAATTTACCAGGGGGAAGACAAATGAAAGAGAAATTGACCTGTCAGCTGAGTGAAAAGGAGTACAGAGAGTTTGTTCATTGGTATCACGGGACATACATAAAAATGAGAAGAGCGAAGCCGGGAAAAGCGGAATTTTCCTGTCTGAAAGAGCCGGTGGAGCTGACTGTAAAGGAAGACATGGTTTATGGGAAAAGCGGGGCGTGCGAGGTATATCTTTTGTACGGGGCGGTTGAGAAGCTTTATGAGCTGGAAACGCTGTTTGTTTTTTATGATATGAAACGGTTTTGGGCAGTTCCGAAGCGTATTCTGGGGAGTAAGGAGGAGGCAGCGGAATGGCGTACTGCTTTTGAAAGCCGTATCAGGGAACTTGGAAAAATGCGGATTTCATTCCAGGAGGCTGCCGAAGCCTGTGCTGACAGCAAATTTACACCTCGCCGTTATACAAGGCAGATCGACGAGGTAAAGGCGGAATATGGCCTTCTCCGGATCAGCAGGCGGGAGATGGAACGTCTAAGAAAGCTGGGAACCTTTCCGTACCGCATGATCGGGGAACAGATGCTGGCGGCGGGAAAGAGAGGGCTTATAGAGATCTCAGAGCGGGCCGCTGTCCTTCATCCGTATGAAACGATAACCGGTGCATTTTATACGGAACAGACTCTTTACCTTGCGGAGAAGGAGGGAGACGGTATCCTGGTCCCTCTGGCTGCACTGGGCGGACTGGAGGGGGCGGAAGCGCTGATGAATGTCTGTGATACGCGATGCAGATTTAATAATCCGGCGTTTCGCCTCAGAAAAAAATCGATTCCGCTGTCCGTCCGATGGGAGCTGCCGGGAATGGCTGCGGCCGCAGCCTTGTGTATTGCCGCGGCCGGCATCGCTTTCCTGGGTACCGTTTACTGGAAGGGAGAGAACAGAAGTACGGCGGCGCTGTCTTCCGAAGTACCAGGAAATGACAGGGCGGAGACCGGAGAGCCGGCTGACGGGAAGCACGGAGGTGGAGAAGCCGGAGGCTCCGCCTTTCAGGATTTAACTGCAGTTATTCCGGATGATACGGTATTCGATGTGGTTACGGAAGAGGGAACCTTTGCATCCTCCACGCTGTATTATCAGTTGATTCTCCCGAAGGGAGAGTGGAAGATATGGCAGGACAGGAATAACGCTTATGACTCCCTGGTCTCGGAATGGGGGAGTATAAGCGTTACCGGCGGGCCAACCGGTTCCTTTGAGGGATACGGCTTAACACAGATGCTGCCGAAGACAAAGGCGGAATACCAGGCCAGGGCTAATGCAGACAGCGGTTCCTTTGGAGCAGAGACCGAGGTGATTGACTATTCTCTGGAAGAAATGGGAGACTTCCTTATCGTAAGGCGTGAGCTGCGTAATAAGGGAAAAGAGGGATCCCGAAGCGTGATCGGACTGGAGGTGTATGGGCCGGAACGCTGCTATTCCCTGTCGATCACGCCGGATACAGAGGATGCCGTGAGCATGCAGACGGCAAGGGCAGTGCGGGACTCTTTCCGGATTGCGGACATGACAACGGGGATCTGCAAAGAGATGGATGCGGAGGTATTTCACGGTTACTATGGTGACAACACTTATATGACCAGCTGTCTCGTTCTGATGGACCGCGCCATGAGCGACGAGGAAATCGCAGAAGGGTTAAGAGAGATGAAGAAACTTCGGAGTGCAGAGTATCCCGCATCACCGTATCCTGCATCAGGGGACGCACTGGCCGCCAGGACGCCGGACAGTAAGTGGCTGGGTATTGACTGTGCGTCTGTTCAGCAGAACTGCACGAAAGAGACGGCGAAGGAGGTGGCCCGTATCTTTCAGGCTGAAGTGATTATTTATGACGAGTTCGACGGAGACTTGCTGATGGTAGCGTGCTCGGATGCAGACCGGAAGCACGCGTATGAGAGGGCGACTGCCAACGCAAAGTGGATACTTGAGTCAGAATTCCAGTGCTATGGGAAGGAACAGGACTTTCCGGAGATGCTGTTAAAATATATGGATATCTCAAAAGAAGAGGCGGAGGCCGTCTGGAAGAGCGGCGACTATATTTTTCAGATGGATAAGTGGGCAGAGCTTACGGGACATATGACAAAAATGCCGGTGCCGCAGGAGTTTATCGGGTTGTATGACATTGACGCGCTGGATGAGAGATTCCGGGTGATCAGGGAGTAGAGAGTGCGCGTGTAAGCCGGACAGCTTTTTGGATAAAGGGAAAAACTTCGAAAATCCCTGTATACCCGGGGCCGTTTTACCTTGCACTCCGTAATAACATGTGGTATAATCTCAAAGAATTAGCTAATTACAGGAGGTGTAAGAATGAAACACGTTAAGACATTAAATTCCAGCACATTAAAGGAATCTATGAAAAAAGGCGGTTGTGGCGAGTGCCAGACTTCCTGCCAGTCAGCCTGCAAGACATCCTGTACAGTGGGCAACCAGAGCTGTGAGAACAGCAATAGATAGTATGCCGGAATATGAGGCAGATGAGTGAAAAAGACCCCTACGGTCGTAAGGACGGTAGGGGTTACTTCGCTTGTCTGCCCAAAACTCGTTTATGGCGTTAAAATATCGTTAAGACAAGGAGAACATTTCAGTGATTCATCAATATATCAATAATGGCTTCCATATCATTATGGATGTCAACAGCGGTTCTGTACACAGCGTCGACCCCGTGATGTACGATGCGGTCGAAATTGTGGCAGAGCGTGTGCCGGAACTGGCGGAGCCGCAGCCGCTTCCGGCGGAAGTCGCAGAGGAAGTGAAGGAACGGCTTTCCCCTACATATGGAGAAGCGGAGGTTTTAGAGGCGCTGGAGGAGATCCAGTACTTAATCGATGCGGAAGAGCTGCTGACCACCGACCAGTATCACGATTACGTGGTAGATTTTAAGAAGCGTAAGACTGTAGTCAAGGCGCTCTGCCTCCATATTGCCCATGACTGCAATCTTGCCTGTCAGTACTGTTTTGCGGAAGAGGGCGAGTACCACGGCCGCAGGGCCCTCATGAGCTTCGAGGTGGGAAAGAAGGCGCTGGATTTCCTGATTGCCAATTCCGGGAACCGCAGAAACTTAGAGGTGGACTTCTTCGGAGGCGAACCTCTGATGAACTGGGAGGTCGTGAAGCAGCTGGTTGAATACGGCCGTTCAAAAGAGAAAGAATATAATAAGAACTTCCGTTTTACCATGACCACCAACGGCGTTTTGTTAAACGACGAGATCATGGAATACTGTAACCGTGAGATGAGCAACGTCGTACTAAGTCTCGACGGCCGGAAGGAAGTCAACGATAAGATGCGCCCGTTCCGGGGCGGAAAGGGAAGCTACGATTTAATCGTTCCCAAGTTCCAGAAGTTTGCTGAAATGAGGGGCGACAAAGATTATTACGTCCGCGGTACCTTTACCCGTCATAATCTGGATTTCTCCAAAGATGTGATGGAATTTGCGGATTTGGGCTTCCGCAGCATGTCAATCGAACCGGTGGTGGCAGCGCCGGAGGAAGAGTATGCCATCAGGGAGGAAGATCTCCCGCAGATCATGGAAGAGTACGACCGTCTTGCCGAAGAGTATTTAAAACGGAAAAAAGAAGGACGGGGCTTTAACTTCTTCCATTTCAACATCGATTTAAATCAGGGACCATGTGTTGCCAAGAGGCTTTCAGGCTGTGGTTCCGGAACGGAGTACTTAGCTGTGACTCCGTGGGGTGATCTCTATCCCTGCCACCAGTTTGTCGGCCAGGAAGAATTCCTTCTCGGCAATGTCGATACAGGTGTGACTAACGAACGTATCCGCGATGAATTCAAACTCTGCAACGTCTATGCAAAGGATAAGTGCAGGGACTGTTTCGCGAGATTCTACTGCAGCGGCGGCTGCGCGGCCAATTCTTATAATTTCCATGGGAGCATTACCGATGCATACGACATCGGCTGTGCAATGCAGAAGAAGAGAATCGAATGCGCCATCATGTTGAAAGCAGCTTTGGCTGAAGACTAAAATTAAAGGAGAAAAGTCATGAAAAGTAACAAAGGCAAAGGCCTGATCGGGCTGATCATAGCGCTGGCTCTAGTAGGACTGTTCGGATATTTCGGATATACTACCATGAATGATATTAAGCTGGGCCTCGATCTGGCGGGCGGTGTCAGCATTACGTACCAGGCAAAGGAAGAGAACCCGAGTGCCGAGGATATGTCGGATACCATTTACAAACTGCAGCAGAGGGTTCAGAACTACAGCACAGAGGCTGAGGTCTATCAGGAAGGCAGCAACCGGATCAATGTCGATATTCCCGGCGTATCGGATGCCAATGCAATCCTGGAAGAACTGGGTAAGCCCGGTTCTCTGATCTTTGTCGATGAGGCGGGACAGACTATTTTAAACGGCAATCAGGTTGCCACCGCGAAGCCGGTTATTACCGACGAGAACGGCATTAAGAAGTATATGGTCGATTTAACCTTTACTGACGATGGAAAAACCGTATTCGCAGATGCAACGACAAAGAATGTCGGCAAGAGAATCGCCATCATCTATGACGGAAAGATCTACTCCAATCCGGTTGTTAACGAGCCGATTACACAGGGACAGTGCCAGATCAGCGGCATGGTTTCCTATGAAGAGGCTGAAACACTGGCCTCCACCATTCGTATCGGTTCCCTTTCCCTGGAGCTGGAAGAACTTCGTTCCAACGTGGTAGGAGCAAAACTGGGACAGGAAGCCATTGCGACCAGCTTAAAGGCAGGCGCGATCGGATTCGGCATTGTTGCCGTATTTATGCTTGTCGTATACCTGGTACCTGGACTTGCTGCAGTGATTGCCCTTTCCATTTACGTAGGTGTCATTCTGATTCTGCTTTCCGCATTCAGCGTGACGTTAACCCTTCCGGGCGTGGCAGGTATCATTCTTTCCATTGGTATGGCAGTTGATGCCAATGTTATTATCTTCACTCGTATCAAAGAAGAGATCGGCCTCGGAAAGACGGTTCAGTCCGCCATCAAGTCCGGTTTCAACAAAGCTTTATCGGCGATCATCGACGGCAATGTGACCACTTTGATTGCTGCCGGCGTGCTGTTCTGGAGGGGCTCCGGTACCGTTAAGGGATTTGCTTCCACACTGGCTATCGGTATCGTTTTATCCATGATTACCGCGTTGTTTATTACCAAGTTTGTCTTAAACACACTGTTCAACTTAGGATTCCAGGATCCGAAGTTTTACGGGACAAAGACAGATAAGAAGACCATTGATTTCCTTGGAAAGAGGAAAATCTGGTTTGCAGTATCCTTAGTGGTTATCGTGATTGGTCTCGGCGGTCTTGTAATCAATAAGACACAGACCGGCGATATCTTAAACTACAGCATGGAGTTTAAGGGCGGTACTTCTACCAATGTAACATTTAATGAAGATATGACTCTGGACGAGATCTCTTCCAAGGTAGTTCCGGTCGTGGAAAATGTAACCGGCGACGCCCAGGTTCAGACGCAGAAGGTTGCGGGAACCAATGAAGTAATTATCAAAACGAGAACCTTAACAGTTGAAGAAAGACAGGCCTTAGACCAGGCAATGGTTGATAATTTCGGCGTGGAGGCTGAGAAGATTACGGCGGAGAGTATCTCCGGTGCGATCAGCAAGGAGATGAAAGAGGATGCAATCATCGCTGTTATCATCGCCACCATCTGTATGCTGCTTTATATCTGGCTGCGGTTTAAGGATATTAAGTTCGCGGGAAGCGCTGTACTGGCACTGCTTCATGATGTTCTCGTCGTGCTTGCGTTCTATGCGCTGCTTAAGTGGTCCGTTGGCTCTACCTTTATCGCATGTATGCTGACGATTGTGGGCTACTCCATCAACGCGACAATCGTTATCTTCGACCGTATCCGCGAGAATCTGAAGGTTCACAGCAAACTGGAACTGGCAGAGATCGTAAATATGAGTATTACACAGACCTTTACGAGAAGTATTAATACCTCTTTAACTACGTTTGTCATGGTATTTGTACTGTTCCTTCTCGGTGTATCCTCGATCCGCGAGTTTGCGCTTCCGCTGATGGTTGGTATCGTATGCGGAACGTATTCTTCTGTCTGCATCACCGGTTCTTTATGGTATGTAATGACCGTTTACAAGAATAAACGTATGGAAGAGAAGAAGGCTGCTGAAAAGGCATCCAGGGCGGCTGCGAAGAGCTCCAAAAAATAAATGTGAGTTGATACAAACTAAAAAATAAAAGTCAGGAATCAGAATGAATTATAAAATCATTGCAAAGGATGGCCGTGCAAAGCGGGCGGAAGTCAACACGGTGCACGGAACCATCCAGACTCCGGTATTCATGAATGTCGGTACGGTTGGTGCCATCAAGGGCGCTGTCTCCACGGATGATTTAAAGGAGATCAGGACTCAGGTAGAATTGTCCAATACGTATCACCTTCATGTGAGAACCGGGGATAAGTTAATTAAGGAATTCGGCGGACTCCACAGGTTCATGAACTGGGACCGCCCCATCCTCACGGACTCCGGTGGATTTCAGGTCTTTTCCTTAACCGGGTTGAGGAAAATCAAAGAGGAAGGCGTCTATTTCCAGTCCCATATCGACGGCCACCGTATCTTTATGGGACCGGAGGAGAGTATGCAGATCCAGTCGAATCTGGGCTCTACCATCGCCATGGCGCTGGACGAGTGTCCTCCTCACCCGGCGACCAGGGAGTATATGATAAACAGTGTTGACCGGACCACCAGGTGGCTGGAGCGCTGCAAAGCGGAGATGGCGAGACTGAACAGTCTGCCGGATACCATCAATCGGGAACAGCTGTTATTCGGAATCAACCAGGGCGGTACGTATGAAGATATCCGTATCAGACATGCGAAGACCATCTCCGCCATGGATCTCGACGGATATGCGCTGGGAGGCCTGGCCGTGGGCGAGAGCCACGAGGAGATGTACCGGATTTTGGATGAGACGGTGCCGTATCTTCCGGAGAATAAGCCTACCTATTTGATGGGCGTCGGAACACCGGCCAATATCCTGGAGGCGGTGGACCGGGGCGTGGATTTCTTCGACTGTGTCTATCCGTCGAGAAACGGCCGCCACGGCCATGTCTATACGAACCAGGGCAAACGGAACTTATTTAATTCCAGGTATGAGCTGGATCACAGTCCAATCGAAGAGGGCTGCGGCTGCCCGGCCTGCCGGTCCTACAGCAGAGCATATATCCGGCATTTGTTAAAAGCAAAAGAAATGCTCGGGATGAGATTATGTGTCTTGCATAATTTGTACTTTTATAATACAATGATGGAAGAGATTCGCGACGCAATCGAACAGCACCGTTATGCGGAGTACAAAGCGGAAAAGCTTGCCGGCATGATGGCGGTACAGGCTGAGAAGTAAGGACAATGATACCGCGGCGAGGCGGCGGATCGTTAATAAGGAGGAAATGATTTATGGCATTAGCAACCAGCGGCGGAATGGGTATGGGATTCTGGATTATCTATATCGCGGTAATCTTCGGCTTCATGTATTTTATCGCAATCAGACCGCAGAAGAAGGAAAAGAAGAAACAGCAGGAACTGCTTGCAAGCATTGCAATTGGTGACAGTGTTTTGACAACCAGCGGTTTTTACGGTGTGATTATCGACATGACTGATGATACCGTGATTGTTGAGTTCGGCAATAATAAGAACTGCAGAATTCCGATGCAGAAGGCTGCGATTGTTCAGGTGGAAAAACCGGAAGTATAAGAAGCAAACCTGATAAAGTAAAACAGGATAGAGAACTGGCTGTGGAGAATCAGAGAGTTGATTTTCTGCAGCCGGTTCTTTTTGTTTCTGTGTGATTCAAAAGGATGTTAAAAAATAACAATTAAAACTTTCCAATTTGAGGTAATTAAACAAATAAACTTGCTATTTCTACAAGAACAAGGTAAAATATTCCAATAGGCTATCTTGCTATTAGAAATAAATGTTTAAAAATAACAAAATAATGTTGACTTCAAACAAGCAATGTGGTAATATCTCGGTATAGATGTTAGAAACAAACATAAGGGGAAAGGAATTGAGAAACAATATGAGAGAAATTATCACATTGAAATGGGAGAAAGGGAATCTGTTTTTGTTAGACCAAACACTCCTTCCGAATACGGTTACGTATGTGGCCTGTAAGTCACTGGAGGACGTCTATCAGGCGATCCAGACTATGATTGTCAGAGGGGCGCCGGCCATCGGTGTGTCAGCCGGATACGGTATGGTCCTTTCTGCCAATGCTTTTGATGGAACAGAAACAGCATCATTTCTGGATTACTTCAGAGAACAGGGTGAATACTTAAAATCCTCCCGTCCTACTGCGGTAAACTTGATGTGGGCCGCTGACAGAATGGTGAAAAGAGCAGAAACCCTGGTTGATGAGGGGTATCCCATGGAGGCTGTAAAGAAGGAGCTGGAAGCGGAAGCTGTGGCGATTCATGAGGAAGACAAGCAGACAAACAGAAATATCGGAGAAAATCTCTTAAGCCTCTTAAAGGATGGAGACACTGTGCTGACTCACTGCAATGCCGGAAGCCTGGCAACCTCGGAATACGGCACCGCACTGTCTGTCTTCTATATGGCTCAGGAAAAAGGCATGAACATTAAAGCCTTCGCAGATGAAACGAGACCGAGACTCCAGGGCGCCAACTTGACTGCATTTGAGCTGGTGGAACACGGTGTCGATGTGACACTGATCTGTGACAATATGGCTGCAGTAGTCTTATCACAGGGAAAGATCAATGCTCTTATCGTTGGCTGTGACCGTGTAGCGGCGAATGGTGATACGGCGAACAAAATAGGGACCTTTAGTGTAAGCGTCCTGGCAAATCAGTTTCATGTACCGGTCTATATTGCGGCACCGACGACCACGATTGATATGGAGTGTCCAACTGGAAAAGAGATCCCGATCGAGGAGAGAAGCAGGGAAGAAGTTCTTTGCATTAATGGGGAATATATCGCCCCGAAGGAGGTAAAGACATACAATCTGGCATTTGATGTGACACCGGCCGAATATATTACGGCCATTGTAACGGAGAAAGGGATTGTTTACCCTCCTTTCCGTGACAATTTAAAGATACTGATGAAAAAATAGGGAAGAGGTGAAAGGAAGCTGCCTTTCATTTCGACCGGAAACGCCGGAAATAAGGCGTTCACTTGAAAGGAGGCAGGTATGAAAACATTTAGCGCAGAAGAAAGAAAAAAATTTATTCTGGATTACGTAAAAGAGAATGAATTCGTAGACATCACTTATTTAAAGGATACGCTGATGGTGTCTGAGATGACCATTCGGAGAGATTTAAAGAAGCTGGAAGAGGATAACAGCCTGGTAAGAGTGCTGGGAGGTGCAAGAAGCATTCCCGGAGGTACGTATGAAGATCCGGTGGACAAACGGGTGAAATTTCACTCGGAGGAGAAGGACAGGATCGCCAGATATGCGGCATCCCTGGTAAATGAAGGTGATTCAATCTTTATGGATGCCAGCAGTACGGTGTATGCCATGGCAGATTATTTAGAGGTTCATGCGACTGTAATTACCAACAACATCAGTATCTGCATGAAACTGAAAGACAAAGAGAAAATTGACGTAATCCTGATCGGAGGAAGTTTAAGAAAGAGCGCCATGTCTCTGGTAGGGATCGAAGCAGTCCGTATGCTGGATAACTATTATGTGGATAAGGCATTTCTTTCTTCCAAATCGGTGGATGAGAAGCATGGTATTTCCGACGCTACGCGTGATGAGGCGGAGGTTAAGAAGGCGATGATTAAGGCCAGCGAGGAAGTCTATTTCCTGATGGATCATCACAAGCTGGCGAGCAGGGCCTTTTACAGGGTCTGTGGCCTGGAGGAAATTACGGAGCTGATTGTAGATGCTTCGGATGATGAATATGTAACAGAATTTGCGGAAGAATGCAGAAAGAACAATAAACGTATCTGCTGTGTCTGATAAGGTACAGCACAAGGAGAAGGAGAGGACGATCATGAAGAAAGTATGGGCAATCTGTTTAACGGCAGCTTTAACGGCAGGCATGCTTGCGGGATGTGGAAGCGCAAAGACATCAGATACGGCTGGGGAGAGCGTATCGACAAAGGCATCTGTTGGCGAGGAGAAGAAGGACGGGGATTTAAGTGTACTTCTTCTCGTTCCGGGAACTCTGGGGGACAAGTCTTTCTTTGATTCCGCCAATGCAGGACTGGCACTCATCGAGGATCATTATGGTGCCAGCACAAAGGTAGTGGAGATGGGAACGGATATCACTAAATATTCCGCTACACTGGAAGATGTGATCCATGAGGGCTGGGATATTATCATTACGGGAGGCGTCAATATTTCCCAGCCTCTTCAGGAAGCGGCTGAGGAGTATCCGGATCAGAAGTTTATCTTATACGATGAGAGCGTAGACTTTTCAGACGGAGCCAATTCCAATATTTATTGTATGACCTATAAGTGTTATGAAGGCGGTTATCTGGCCGGTGTGCTGGGAGCTTCCGCTTCGAAAACCGGGCAGTTGGGATTTGCAGGCGGATTCGATATTCCTCTGATTAATGACTGGCTGGTGGGATACATAGAGGGGGCTAGGACTGTTAACCCGGATATCAAGATTAACACAGGTTATATGAACAGCTTTACAGATGCGGCCAAAGGTAAAGAGATTGGAATCGCGTTATATCATGCAGGAGCTGACATCGTATTTCAAGCGGCAGGCGGTGCAGGTCTGGGAGTTTTAGATGCGGCTAAGGAGACCGGCAATCATGCGATCGGAACAGATTCAGACCAGTCAGAACTATTCTCCAGCGATGCAGAGAAGGCAGATGCCATATATGCGTCTATTTTAAAACGTGTTGATATTTCCATTGAGAAGGCCGTTGGTGATTACCTGGATGGGAAACTGGAATTCGGTACTGTAAAGACGTATGGTTTGTCAGACGGCTGCATAGAAATCACGGACAATAGCTGGTATCAGAAGAACGTGCCTGCAGCAGCAAGAGAAAAGGTAGCTGAGGCGAAGCAGAATATCATCGACGGGAAGGTCGAAATCAAAAGCGCATTTGATATGACAGATGAGGAAATCGCATCGCTGAAGGGCGAGGTTCAGCCATAAGCGCAGAGAGGTGATACGGATGGAGAAGGCCAGAGAAATTTTAAGCATGAAAAATATCACAAAAGTATACGGCAATGGAGTTTTGGCCAACTCTCATGTGGATTTTTCTGTAAATAAAGGAGAAATTCATGCGCTGATGGGGGAAAACGGAGCCGGAAAATCAACACTTATGAAGATTCTGTTTGGAACCCAGCAACCGGATGAAGGCACGATACAACTGGACGGAAAAACGGTAAAGATCGCTTCCTCTAATGATGCCCTGCGGCTTGGAATCGGGATGGTACACCAGCATTTTAAGCTGGTGCCATCTCTTACCGTGGCAGAAAATATTGTATTGGGAAAAGAACCGAAAAAGAACGGTTTTCTGGACCGGAAAAAGGCGGTTGAAATCACCAGAGCACTTTCTGAGCGATTCCGGTTTGATGTGGATCCGACGGCAGCCGTCAGTGATTTGTCAGTCGGAAAGAAACAGAAGGTAGAGATTTTGAAGGCGCTGTACCGAGAGGTAAAACTGTTGATTTTAGATGAACCCACCGCAGTTTTGACTCCACAGGAGACAGAGGAACTGTTTGAGCAGTTAAACAAGCTGAGGGAAGCTGGTCTTACCATCATCTTTATTTCTCACAAGCTGAATGAAATTAAGGAGATATGCCAGAGAATTACCATCATGCGCCATGGCAAAAGCGTAGGTACTTATGATGTTGCGGGACTGACGGTCGAAGATATATCGAAATTGATGGTGGGCCGCGATATCATACTGAAGGTAGAAAAAAAACCGGCAAAACCGAAAGAAGTCAGACTGTCTGTGCGAAATTTGAGCTGTAAGAATGAAGTGGGCCGTCAGGTGCTGGATCGAGTTTCATTTTCTGTGCGTTCGGGAGAAATTCTGGGAATTGCCGGAGTGGAGGGCAGCGGTCAGGAGGAACTGGTAGAATTGATTACCGGAATGAGGCATCTGGACAGACGAAATGGAGAAGTGCTGATCGGTGCAGAACGAACGGCGGGCTGTTCTGTTAAGGAGATCAGGCGAAAGGGGATGTCCTATATCCCGGAGGACCGTATGGTCTATGGGGCAGCAGGCCACGTTACCATTCGGGAGAACATGATTTCCAGTATTTGTGATTCTGATCAGGTAAATTCCGGACTGTTTCTCAATAAAAAGAAGATCGACCGCTGGGTTGAGGCAGGCATTCGTGATTACGATATTCGCTGCGGAAGTCCTCTCGATGAGATTGGTATGCTGTCAGGAGGAAATATGCAGAAGGTAATTGTAGCACGGGAGTTTTCCACAGAACCGTCGATTTTAATCGCAGATCAGCCGACACGGGGCGTTGATGTGGGGGCGATCGAATTTATTCATAAAAAGATTGTGGAAATTCGTGACAGAGGCTGTGCGGTCCTTCTGGTTTCTGCGGATCTTAATGAAATTCTGGAACTCTCGGACAGTATTATTGTTATGTGCCAGGGAAGAATTTCCGGATATTTCCCTCAGGCAAAGGAAATGAGTGAAGAAGAGCTGGGGTATTACATGCTTGGTGTTAAGAACCAGCCGGAGGATGACTTAAGGAGGGCCTGCTGTGAAGAATAAGAATAAAATCATGTCCCGGTTTGAGCTGTTGAGAACTCTTCTGGCCATCGGGATCGCCGTGATATTTGCGGTTATCATTATCTTTCTGGTAAGCAGCCAGCCTCTGGAGGCTATCTACAAGTTCTTTGTGGCTCCACTTACCTCATTCCGTTATATTGCCAATATTATTGAGCTTATGACACCGCTGTTATTCACCGGTCTGGCAGTTACCTTCATTCTTCAGACGAAGGTTTACAATCTTGCTGTGGAAGGAATGTTCTATGCGGGAGGACTGGCAGCTGCCATGGTGGCTACCCTGCTTAAGATGGGGCCGGGAGTTCACGCTTTTACCGCTCTGTTTGCCGGCCTTGCTGCCGGAGCGCTGATTGCATTTCTGCCGGCTGTTTTAAAATTAAAGTTTGAGGCCAATGAAATCGTATCTTCTCTGATGCTAAATTACATTACCTTCTATATTGGGGATTTTCTTTTAAAGACTTATATGAAAGATCCCAAAAGCACGCATGTGGCTTCTCTGAAATTCGCGAAGACGGCAAGGCTGTTTGAATTTACGAGAGGAATCCATTTAGGGCTTGTGATTGCGGTAATTCTTGTAGTCGCAGCGTGGCTCTTCCTGTACCATACGAAATGGGGTTACGCCATCCGTATGTGCGGGGAGAATAAAAATTTTGCAAAGTATTCGGGAATTGGAGTGACAGGGACGATACTGCTGTCTCAGATTATCGGCGGGGCAGTGGCAGGTCTGGGCGGAGCGGCATATATGATGGGATCTCAGCAGCGTTTTAACTGGGAATGGCGGTCGGGATACGGCTGGGATGGCCTGATCATCGCTATCATTGCGAGAAATAATCCGAAGTTTGTTCCTGCGGGCGCATTCCTTTTGGCTTATCTGAGAATCGGGTCCGATATAATGAGCCGTGGAACTGATGTGCAGAACGAAGTGGTTTCCATCATTCAGGGTGTTATCATCGTCCTGATAGCAGCTACCGGTTTCCTTGCCGGTTATAAGAAGAAACTGACTGTAAAAATGACAAGAGAAGCGGCTGACGCGTAAAGGAGGAGCAAAATGAAGATATTGGAGATTGTTACATCGGTCAGCTTCCTGTTTTCGATTATCCGCATGACGACGCCGATTCTGTATGCTTCCATGTCATATCTGGTGGCGGATTTAGCAGGTGTTACGAACATCGGGATCGAGGGAATGATGCTGACCTGCGCCCTGATTGGTGTTGTGGCCAGTGCAGCGTTTGGAGGGAATGCGTTCCTTGGCTTTACGGCAGCCGTTCTTGTCGGTGCATTGCTGGGAATCTTGATGTGCTTTATTGTTACAAAGCTTAAGACGGATCCGACCATCACGGGTATTGCTTATAACCTGACGGCTGCCGGAGGTACGGTGTTTCTTCTGTACCTGGCAGTAGGGGAAAAAGGAATTTCTTCATCCTTAAAAAGCGGTGTGCTTCCTCAGGTGAATATTCCGTGGATCAAGGACATTCCAGTCCTGGGAACCGTGATATCCGGGCATAATGTACTGACGTATGCGGCCCTCCTGCTGATCGCCATACTTACCATATTCCTGTACAAGACATCACTGGGGCTTCACATCAGAAGCTGTGGAGAAAATCCGGAAGCGCTGGAGTCTGTAGGCGTACATGTGCTGCAGGTAAAATATATTGCGCTGGCAATCAGCGGAATGCTGGCCGCTATGGGAGGCGCCTATATGTCCATGGGCTACGTATCGTATTTCGTAAAAGACATGACGGCAGGAAGAGGATTTATTGCGATTGCCGCCGCCTCGCTGGGAGGTAATAAACCGGTGCCGACACTGCTTGTCTGTCTGCTGTTTGGAGTTGCAGATGCCTTTGCGGTAAATCCGGGAACGCAGAACATGGGGATTCCGACGGAATTAGTCAGTACCATTCCATATATTGTAACAGTAATTGTACTGGTCATTTATTCTTACAAGAAGATGGTGGATAAGAGAAGGGCGGCAGCGGCCTGATAAGAAAGGAAAATGAAAAAAATGGAAAAGATTGTACCAATAATAGACATTCCCTATAACAAGATTGCAGCAAGAGTAATCGCCTGCGGCGACCCTGCACGGGCAGAAAAAATATCAAAACGGCTGGATCATGTAGAAGTAGTGGCAAAGAGCCGGGAATACTGGACATTTAATGGAACCTACAAGGGCGTTCCCGTGACGGTATCTTCCCACGGCGTAGGCGGAAACGGGGCCTCTGTAAGCTTTGAAGGATTGATTCTGGGAGGAGCAAAAGTCATTATCCGTGTTGGAACCTGTGGGACCCTGCAAAAAGATATGCCTCAGGGTGCGCTGATTATCGCCACAGCTGCGTGCCGGGATGATGGAATTACGCCACAGTTCATTCCGATTTCCTATCCTGCAGTTGCGTCTATGGATGTAGTAGCGGCCATGCAGGAAGCGGCAAAAGAAATTAATCCTGATGCGAGAACAGGGATTATCACTACATCGGGTCTGTTTTATACGGGTCTGATGCCTACCAATAACCGTCTGTTTTCGGAAGCAGGAGTTCTGGCGATGGAAAATGAAGCGTCCGTTCTCTTCGTTATTGCTTCGGTGAGAGGGATAAAAGCCGGCTGTATTGTGGCGGCAGATGGTCCGTGTTTTGAATTTGTAGGATCTGAGGAGTTTGATCATTATCCGGAGAAGATGGCGAAGGCTGTGGAAGATGAGATTATGATCGCGCTGGAAAGCATTATTAAGGTGGAAGTGTAAGGAGGCGGAAAATATGAAGACAGGTATCTGGGGAGCCGGCAATATTGCGCATACTCATGCGGAGGCGCTGAAGGCCAGCGGGATTAAAATCGGAGCAATTGTAGATGTCAGTGAGGAAAAGGCAAAGGCATTTGCCGAAGAATTTTCTATTGAGAAATGGGGAACTGATTCTTCGATTCTTCTGGACGATGAGATTACAACCGTCCATGTATGTACACCGCCTAATCTCCATTATGATATGGTAATGAAGCTTTTGGATCATAAGAAAAATGTGCTGTGTGAAAAGCCTCTGTGCTTTGATGACAGCCAGGCGGAAGAACTGGCCAGACGCGCGAAAGAGTGTGGAGTAGTATGTGCCATTAATTTTAATGTCAGATTCCATATGGCGTGTCAGAAGGCGAGAAAACTGGTGGAATCGGAAGAATTTGGCCGCGTCAATATGATACACGGAAACTATTTACAGGAGTTTAACGCGTTTCCGGCGCCTGTTGACTGGCGCTACAATCCTGTTCTGGCAGGCCGGATGCGCGCGGTGACAGAGATTGGAACACACTGGTTTGACATAGCCCAGTATATTTCCGGCCGGAAGGTGAAAGCTCTTTCCGCCAACTTTGGACGTTTTTATCCAAAGAGGTATGTGGAAGACCGTACGATGTATCCTGATTCTGGCGATGGGAAACGGAAGGAAACGATAGAAGTCTGCTCTGAGGATGCGGCAGCTATTAATTTGAAATTTGACAATGGGGCAATCGGAACGGTGCTCTTATCAGAAGTGTCTCAGGGGAGAATTAACCGGATCACACTGGAAGTGACAGGGGAAAAGAAAAATCTGTGGTGGAATTCAGAGGATAACAATATTTTAAACACCGCATCCAAAGGAAGCGGTGTAAACTCGGAGATATTTGGGTTTGGCAATGGTTTTATGGATACATTCCGGAGTCTTGTGGATAGTTTTTATGAAGATGTAAAGCGTGGTTGTGTGTCGGAAGCACCGGTTTATCCTACCTTTTTCGATGGCAGAGACATCGTGAAACTCTGTAATGCAATGCTTGAAAGTGCGGATTCGGAGGGAAAGTGGGTTGTGGTTGAATGATAGAATCCATAATTAATGAACTGAAGCTTGTACCGCTGGCTGGGGAAGGAGGCATGTACCGGTATCTCTATGCCGGCGAAAAGGATTCTGCGGGAAGAGAGTCTTACAGTTCCATCTATTATCTTTTGACGGAACGCTCTTTTTCCCATATGCACAGACTGAAAACGGATGAAATCTACCATTACTATATGGGTGATGGCCTGGAACTTCTTCTCCTGTATCCGGATGGAACTGCAGAAATAAAAGTTTTGGGAACACGTCTGTCTGAAGGGGAAGTCCCGCAGCTTCGTGTTCCGGCAGGTGTCTGGCAGGGATCGGTTGTGGCTCATGGAGGCAAATACTGTCTGGTGGGAACAACGATGGCTCCGGCATATTTGCCGGAAGACTACGAACACGGTGATGCAGAAACACTGTGTGCCGGATATCCGGATGCTGAAGCCGCTGTAAGAAGGCGCTGCGGCGAAGCGGTTGCGCGATGAGGAAATAATATGATTAAAAAATGGAAAGAAATTCTGATGGTTATCGTTGGTTCCATGATGATGGGAGCCAGCATTGATCTATTCGTCCAGGCAGACTTTGGGCTGGATCCACTGTCGCTGTTTCAGGCGGGACTGGGACGTGTGCTGCACCTTTCTTTGGGGACGACATCTCAGGTCCTGATGATCTCCATCATTATCCTCCTGTTCTTTATCGACAGAAAACGGATTGGAATAGGCTCAATCTTAAACAGCGTGCTTGTAGGAACATTTATCAAATGGTTTTCTCCGATGATCTGCACCGGAGGCGGAGCTGCTGCAGAGCGTCTCCTGTGCCTTCTGGCAGGGCTGATTCTCATGGGGGTGGGAATCGGGACATACGTAGCTGCAGGTCTTGGCGAAGCGGGAATGGATGCCATGATGATGTATTTATCCGGAAAGCTGAAAAAGAATGTGAATGTGACAAGAATCTCCATCGATATTCTGCTTTCCATCACGGGCTTTCTTCTGGGAGGAAAACTGGGGGGCGCTACTGTCGTATCTATGGTGGTAAACGGTTATATGATTCAGTTTACCATTGAACTGATCGGGCGAATCAGGAAGAACAGGGCTGTAATAGAAGTGGGAGGGCAGTGATTATGCGATATATGACAGAAAAGGAAGCCAGGAGAGTGCTGACGGACCTGGGAAGGCGGTCTTATGAGCGTGCGTACGTTGCAGCCAATGACGGTAATATCAGCTGCAGAATTTCAGAGGATACTATTTTGATTACTCCATCAGGCGTGTCAAAAGGATACATGACGGACGATATGATGGTGAAGGCTGCGTTAGACGGCAGCGTGCTGTCTGAGGGGAAGCCTTCCTCAGAGATGAAGATGCACTTGAGAATCTATCGGGAGGATCCGGAGATTTGCGGTGTCACACATCTTCATCCTCCATTTGCCACCGCATTTTCTGCGGCTGGAATCCCTTTAAACAGAGCGATCCTGACGGAGGCCGTGATGGCAGTAGGGGTTGTGCCTGTCGCACCTTACGCTCTTCCGGGAACGGAAGAGGTTCCGGAATCCATCGCTCCGTTTATTCATGATTACAACAGCGTCCTGTTGGCGAATCACGGTGCGCTGAGCTGGGGAAAAGATGTATATCAGTCCTTTTATTTTATGGAATCAGTGGAACAGTGTGCCAGGATTCAGTTGTATCTGAATATGCTGGGAAGCAGCGCCACGCTCCATGAGGAGCAGGTGGAACGGCTTCTTGAAATGCGGAAGGTCTGGAACATTGACAGAGGCGGAATTCCGGTCACGGGGAAAATGTTAATTTAAAAGGAATAAAATAAAACAGCAGGAAGACTCCGTTTTCCCGACAAACGGCCGTATTATAGGCCCCGTCGGGAGGACGGGGTCTTTTTCCTTGACAGGAGAGTTTTTCTTGTATATAATTCAAAAGTGAACAGTTCAAAAATGAACAATTTTAGAAAGGTAAAATCATGGAACAGAAAGATGAGGGCTACTTTGCTTACTATGCAAAGATAGACAAGGTATATAGAAAATTGTGTGCCCTGGAAGTTGCGGAATACTGTTTTACTCCCAACGAGATCGTGGTGCTGATGTTTCTGGCCAACAATCCCGGTAATGACAGCGCGTCGGATATCGCCCATTTCCGCAACATTTCCAAGGGGCTGGTGGCAAAATCCGTAGAGACACTGTGCGAAAGGGGCTATTTAAGAGCGGGAAAGGACTTAAAAGACAGGAGACTCATCCATCTGTCCCTGACGGATAAGAGCGATGACATTGTGGCGAGACTCAGAAAATGCCGTCAGGAATTTGCAGGAAAGCTGTATGCCGGCGTGCCTCAGGAGGATATGGAGGCCATGGCGCGCACGACGAAGGTGATCAATGAAAATCTCGACAATATCTTGAAAGGAATGAAATAAATGGAACCAAATAAGGGAAAAGAGAATGAACTGGGTACCGAGAGTGTAGGGAAGCTGCTTTTCCGGCTGTCTATGCCCGCCATCGCGGCACAGGTGATCAATGTGATGTACAACATGGTTGACCGCATGTATATCGGTCATATTCCTGGAGTCGGGGCGGCCGCGCTGACAGGGGTCGGCGTTACGATGCCGGTCATCATGGCGATCACTGCATTTGCCTATTTTATCAGCATGGGAGGCGCGCCGCGTTCCTCCATCATGCTGGGCAGAAACGAGAAAGACAAGGCGGAAAAGATCCTTGGAAACTGTACGACGATGCTGGTGGTGCTTGCCCTGATTCTCACTGCGGTATTTCTGGTGTTCGGGCGTTCGATTCTGCTGTTGTTCGGAGCCAGTGAAAATACGATCGGATATGCCTGGGATTACATGAAGATCTATGCGCTGGGTACCATCTTTGTGCAGCTGGCACTGGGACTGAATGCGTTTATTACCGCTCAGGGCTATGCCAAAACCAGTATGTATACGGTGCTGATCGGCGCTGTCTGCAATATCATCCTGGATCCCATCTTTATATTCGGCCTGAATATGGGCGTGAAGGGGGCCGCGCTGGCAACCATCCTTTCCCAGGCGGTCTCCTCTGTCTGGGTGCTGCGTTTCCTCACCTCGGAGAAGAGCTCGCTGCGAATTAAAAGAAAGGGATTAAAACTGGAGGCAGGCGTTATTCTTCCCTGCATGGCATTGGGTACCTCCCCGTTTATCATGGCATTTACGGAAAGTATTCTGTCTGTCTGCTTCAATTCTTCCCTGCTTCGCTATGGCGGAGACGTGGCGGTAGGCGCCATGACGATATTGAGCAGCGTCATGCAGTTTTCCATGCTTCCGCTGCAGGGACTGACACAGGGCTCCCAGCCCATCGTCAGCTTTAACTACGGGGCGGGGAATGCGGAACGAGTGAAAAAGACTTTTAAAATCCTGTTTCTCTGCTGTATCGGTTATTCCACGCTGCTGTGGGCGCTCTCCATGTTCTGCCCTCAGATTTTCATCATGATTTTTACCAGCGATGCTGCGCTGACGGAATATACACACTGGGCGATTCGGATTTACATGGCGGCTTCCCTGATGTTTGGCGCCCAGGTGGCGTGCCAGCAGACCTTTATCGCTCTGGGAAATGCCAAAGTATCCGTATTTCTGGCACTGCTGCGCAAGGTGTTTTTGCTGATTCCGCTGATTTTCATTCTTCCGCGCTTTGTCGAGAATCAGACCATGGGTGTGTTCTTAGCTGAACCTGTGGCAGATTTCTGCGCGGTTTGTGTTACAGTCACCATGTTCAGCGTATCTTTTAAAAAGATACTTGCCAGAATGGAAGGAGGAAAAAAATAATGAGTATGTCAGTTAAAGAGGCGGAGAAACTATTTGAAAAGCTTCCAAAGGCAGAGCTGGGATTCTTTCCGACACCGTTTTACCGGCTGGACCGCCTTTCGAAGGAACTGGGAGTGAATCTTTATATAAAACGCGACGATTTCACCGGTATGAATCTGTTTGGCGGAAATAAGGTGCGCAAGCTTCAGTATCTGATGGGGGATGCCATGAGCTGCGGCTGTGAATATGTCTTTACCTTTGGGGCGACCCAGTCGAACCACGCCATGCAGACGGCAGCCGCATGCCGGCGCTGTGGCTTAAAGCCGGTGCTGTATCTGGTTGCCATTGTGAAGCCGGACGAGGACGATTTAAGGGCCAATCTGCTTCTGGACCGCATCCTGGATGCGGAGGTCCATATCGTGGAGATTCTGGAGGGAGAGACGGAGGAGGAAGCGGAAGAACGCGCAGTTATTCTTGCGAGGGAACACATGGCCCGTCTGAATAAAGAAGCAGGCCGGTGTATCTGCTATGAGGTCCCTATGGGCGGAGCCAGTCCGGTGGGGTCCGTGGGATTCATCGAGGGCTATGTGGAGCTGGAGAAACAGCTGTCCGCTATGGGCCTCCGGGCTGATTACGTCTTCCATGCCACCGGAACCGGCGGAACCATGGCGGGGCTGGCCGCGGGACGAAATCTGGTCGGTTCAGGGACTGAGATTATCTCCATCAATGTCAGCGCGAAAGATCCGGAGTATCCAAACCGGACGGCCGCACTGGCCAATGAGAGCTTAAAGCTGATTGGAGCCGGAATCACGGTGGAAGCGGAGCGGGATATCCATACTGATTTAAATTATTATCTGCCCGGCTATGAGATCCCCAACGAGGCGGCATCCGAAGCGATTAAGCTGCTGGCGGTGAAGGAAGGGCTTCTTACTGATCCGGTCTATACGGGAAAGGCCTTTGCCGGCATGCTGGATTACATCAGGACCGGAAAGGTTCCGGCCGGAAGCAGTGTGGTGTTCTGGCATACGGGCGGGGCTACCGCGTTATTTGCGGAGAAGGAGATACTTGGAGACTTGTTTGAGTAAAAAAAGGAGTACTGCGCACATGATTTGCCGCAGTACTCCTTTTGCCATTCACTTCTAAATCCATCCCCCATCCAGTCCAATGATCTGCCCGGTCAGATAGGAGTTCTTATATCCCAGGTGGTAGACCAGATCGGCGACCTCCTCCGCCTGCCCAAGGCGTCCGGCGGGGATCTCTTCGATCAGGGCGATGAGTTCGTCCTCCTCCAGGAAACGGTTCATCTCCGTATCGATGGCGCCGCACGCAACCGCGTTTACCTGGACGTTGCTGGGAGCCAGTTCCTTGGCCAGCGCCTTGGTAAATGCATTGATTCCGCCCTTCGTCGCCGAGTATGCGACTTCACAGGAAGCGCCGGAGACGCCCCATACGGAGGAAATGTTGATGATCTTCCCCTGCTTCTTCTCCACCATACCGGGAACGGCCAGTTTGCAGCAGTTGAAGACCGAGGTTAAATTGGTCCGTATGATCCGGTCCCAGGATTCCGTGCTCATGTCCTGTAAGAGGCCGATATAGGAAATCCCCGCGTTGTTTACCAGGACGTCAAGCGTTCCAAACTGCTTCCGGATCTGGTCGAACAGAATCCGGCACTGTTCCATGTCGCCCATATCGCCCATGTAGGCGAGGCAGGAAATCTGATACGTTTCCAGCTCTTTTTTTGTCTGCAGGAGCCTCTCCTCGCTGTGAAGGCAGTTGATTACCACATTATATCCTTTTTTTGCAAATTTTACCGCAATGGCTTTTCCGATTCCTCTGGAAGCGCCCGTAACCAGCACTGTTTTTTTTGCCATGAATCTCACCCTTTCTTTTCATCCTGGTAAGCCGGATCGATCCCGTCTTCCGTCACTTCTATTTTACCAAAGGTAATTTTTTAATTCAATAGGATTCGGTTATCAACTCCGGTGACTTTGTCACAAAAGAAAGCATTGCATACTTGGAAGAGAGTGCGATATAATGAGACTATGAATTATTTCATGACAAATAAAATATTCCAGGCGGCCGGAATCGGGTGATTGCGTGCCGCGGAGGAAGAAATGATACAGGAAGGATGGAAATCAGATGGAAAAGATTTACGATGTGGTAATTATCGGTTCAGGTCCGGCAGGACTTACGGCGGCAATCTATGCCAAACGTGCGGAACTGGAGACCGTTGTCATTGAAAAGGAGATCGCCAGCGGCGGTCAGGTGCTCAACACGTATGAGGTAGATAACTATCCGGGACTTCCGGGAATCAACGGATACGATCTGGGAATGAAGTTCCGGGAACACGCGGATAAGCTGGGAGCAGAGTTTGTGACCGACGATGTGGTGCGCGTGGAGAAGGCAGACGGCCTCTTTACCGTAACCTGCGAAGAGGAGAGCTATACGGCGAAGACTGTCATTATATCGACCGGCGCCAGCCACAGGAAGCTGGCAGTGCCGGGTGAGGAGGAACTGACCGGTATGGGCGTGTCCTACTGTGCTACCTGCGACGGGGCATTTTTCCGCAACCGCGTGACTGCTGTGACAGGAGGCGGGGATGTGGCCATCGAGGATGCGATCTTCCTTTCCAGAATGTGCAAAAAGGTGTATCTGATTCACCGCAGAGACGAACTGCGCGGTGCCAGGACTCTGCAGACCCAGCTGTTTTCTCTGGATAACGTGGAAGTTCTGTGGGATACGGTTGTGGAGAAGATTAACGGCAAAGACCAGGTGGAGTCTGTCACGCTTAAGAATGTCAAGACCGAGGAATCTAAGGAACTTCCGGTAGACGGTGTGTTCATTGCGGTGGGAATCAATCCCCAGAGCAGTGCGTTCGACGGCCTTGTGGAGATGGATCACGGATACATTCAGGCGGGAGAGGATTGTGAGACATCTGTTCCCGGTATTTTCGCGGCAGGAGATGTGAGAACGAAACAGTTAAGGCAGGTATCCACAGCTGTGGCGGATGGAGCGAACGCCATCACCAGCGTGGAGCGTTACCTTACCGCTAATTTTTAAATAACAGAAAAGGCGGCCGCACCGGTGATGGTTCGATCACT